>Ga0209636_10001299_pt1 | contig 24999 bp, 20 predicted proteins | sample DeeMarSWOR152_54_FD_187464 | JGI IMG/M metagenome (GOLD analysis project Ga0209636, IMG submission 187464) | Marine sediment microbial communities from White Oak River estuary, North Carolina - WOR-1-52-54 (SPAdes) (version 2) | ecosystem: Environmental > Aquatic > Marine > Intertidal zone >...
TAGAGAAAATTGTAAGATATATATTAATGATTCCCCTCATGTTAAATTTTCTAGATTCGGTTTTTGTATCATACATCAACCCAGAGAGTTATTTCTTCGGAGAAAAACTGGTTGGATTCGCTGCAATAGTTTATTTATTAACAAGCGGTATTGTGGGAGTAATAATCGTTTACTTCTTATTCAAGGAAAAGAGTAAAGGCGAGATTCTATCTTTATTTTACTTCGGATATTTTTTTATTGAAAGTTTAATCACCAACCTATCTCTCGGTTTAGGTTTCGTAATTTCACCTCTAGCACAGATAGGATTAGGAATATCAATTGTTTTGTTAGTGATTAGGAAAATGATTATCGATAGTACTTGAAATCTTTGGTAGAAATCCAATCAGATACCTTGTTTCATGATTGATTAAGTCTTCTTAACCACTATCCCCTTATCAGTTATCTCGAAAGGATAGATATCCATGCCGTGACGAGTCCTTCTCATCTTCTTTATAAACAAACTCCTGGGAACATTACCGGCCGCGTATTTCATGTATTGTAGGACTATGACACCATCGACGATGAATTCCTCTATACCAAACCTACTCAACTTGTTCGTCCCTTCTGGAATCTCTGAAGTCATTAACGTTGTCACACCGAGCTTTTTCAACTCACGGATAAGATAAGTTAAGGCTTTCCTGACTTCTTTCACCTGTTCGCCTATTAAACTTATAGAATCTATGACGAGTCTCTTCGCCTTGATATCCTTGACATTATTCAGAATCAGTTTTATAAATCCTTTTAAGTCTTGAGGATCCGCATAAACAACTCTAACTTGATTTTTCTTCTCAGCAATATCAAAATCGCGACCAAAAGTATCAACGTCATTCTTTATCTCTTCAGGAGATTGTTGTAATGTTACGTAAACCCCGTTTTCTCCTAAACAAAGAGCATTCCAGATGAATTGAGTGCAGAAAATAGTCTTTCCGGATCCTGTTTCACCTGATACCATGACGATTGAATTTGGTATAAATCCTCCTTCCAGTAAATCGTCCAAACCAGGAATGCCTGTAGGAACCTTCCTAGGCTTTTTTACAACTGGCTCTACCGGTTTTAATTGTTTCTCAGGTAGTGTTAATTCTTTCTCAGGTGGTTCTGTTAATTCTTTTATCGTCTCCAAATCAGTTTTCTCTTTTTCTTCACCCTGTTTTTGTTTTCCAAACATCCTATCTATAGAATAGATAATATAGCCAGGATTTAAGTTTTTCTTTTTGGTTACCTCGGGTCTTTCAGTCCATGACCTGTGAGAATACAAACGATTTTTCCTTTCAATCTCTTCTTAAATTTCAAGAAACCTGTTAATGAGACGGCACCGGCAGGTTCAACGTACAAACCTTCCTTTCTCGCCAATTCTTTTATCGTATTCAAGATATCTTTATCACTAACGCTTTCACCAAATCCCTTTGATTTTCTTAGAGCATTTAAAGCTTTCTCTCCATCCAAGGGATTTCCCACTTCTATTGCCGTGGCAACAGTCTTCGCTCTTGAGACGGGTTTTATCTCCTTCTTTCTTTTTTTAAACGCATCTACGATGGGAGAACATCCTCTCGCCTGGATTCCTATCATCTTTGGCAACCTATCTATCAACCCCAATTTTTTCAAGTCGTTGAGAGCATCCCAGATTGAGAATATTAAAGTCCCATTACCCATCGGACAAACGATGTAATTTGGGACAGTCCAGTTCATTTGATCCGCAACCTCAAAACCAACAGATTTCTCACCTTCGGCACGGTAAGGATAGTCTCCCATGAGATAACTTCCTGTTTTTCTCGCATAAGATTCACATTCCTTTGCAGCAACAGGATAATCTCCTCTTATTCTCCTGATTTCAGCACCATAGGCTTCAATCTGTTTTACTTTTGGGTTCTTAATGTCCTTAGGAAGGAATATCTTACATTTTAAACCAGCCTTAGCACAATAAGCTGCAACAGAAGCACCCATGTTACCCGTGGATGCACAACAAACCTCTTTCATTCCCAATTCCAATGCTTTAGAGACCTCTATGGTCGTTCCCCTGTCTTTGAAACTACATGTCGGGTTCATGCCTTCATACTTAAACCAAACTTCTCTTTTGTTATCAGAAAAATTCCTTGAAAGTAATAAAGATGTTCCGCCCTCCATTAGTGTTATTTTGTTTGACAAATCTATAACAGGATAGAACATCCAATATTTCCAATGCCAAGGGTGTTCTCGGACAAAAGTTTCTTGGAGTATAACTTCTTTGATTTTTTCATAATCATAGACTATGTCTAAAGGACCACCGCATTTCTTGCAGTGGATGAGTTTTTCTTCTGGTTCATGATCCTTTCCACATCTGATACAGACAAAGGATTTTGCCAAGACCATAGAATATTATTAGATTTTGAGGTTAAAATTATCTATCTGATTCAGATATCTAAGAATATTTTTCCTTAAGCTTTCCCCATTGTCTTTGCCGTTGTAATTCTTTATCTATTTCATCCACATTTTTCAAAACATAAATAAAACTTTCATGTGGGACTTTTTTCTTTTTGTCTAAAAAGGGATAATTCATTTCCTCATCCACAAATACTTTTCTTCCGTATTTTGAGACTTCTTTACTTTTTTTCCAAAAAGATTGAAGCATTCTGGTAATGAAACAGTATTTTTCCTCATCAACTAATTTTATGTTTAACAACCTTCTTCGATCGTCTTCATATAATATTGATACTAAGAATCTACCCATCTGTTCTGCAGCTTTTCTTATTTTATCTTTTTGTTGAACTTCTAAGACGATTCTTTCAAAGTCTTCGCTCATAATTATCGCCAATTGATTATGCTAATAAAAGTAAAAGATTTAAGGGCTTCGATTCAGAACAAAAATCTATCTGATTCTGGGTCGATTTTAAAGATTTTATTTTACCGAATCCAAATTTAATTCATGAATAAGAAAACTGAAAAGTCATTAATTTTTAGTTTCGTTATTTTCTGTGGAGGTGTGGCTTTGATTTCTTTGTTGTATAAGAATGCACTCTTATTGACCGCCATTTTATTTTTGTGCTGGTTAATTGTTTTAAAGTTTTGGCACACTAAAAGGGACTTTTATTCATTTATTATCGGTGCAATACTTGGGACATGTGCTGAAATTATAGCGGTCTATTCCGGTGCTTGGAGATATACCAACCCAACAGTCCTAAACGTACCTTTATGGTTACCATTGGCTTGGGGGATAGGAAGTATGATTATTAGAAGGATTTCTGAAACAATAATTGGACAAAAATCTATCTGATTTTATCAAATAATTAAAAACCTATTCTTTTATTGTTTTTAAAAATTTTCTAATAGCTGTTCTATCAATTTCAAAATCTAAAATGTTAAGTTGACTAGGAGTTATCCATATTATCTCTTCAGCTTCCGTTTTTCTGACTTCACCAGTATAACCCTCGCAAGAATAGAAATAAATTGTCTGATCTTCTGCTTCAGCCCGATGATAAAGTCTTATAATGAATCTAAATTTATCGCAAGTTAGTCCAAGTTCTTCTTTTAATTCACGTTTGCATGCTAATTCTTGAGACTCACCAGATTCTACATGACCACTAGGTAAAACAACCTTTCCAGGGTCATTGATTTCGTCTGATTTTCTCTTTTCAACAAGTATTTTTCCATCTTTGTATACTATGAAACTAACAATATCATATTTTTTCATATTGTTATTTAACAGAATAGTCATTAAAAATCTATCTATAACCCGTTCTTGAATATGACAGTCCTCTTGTCCTGCCTTTTCTCTTTCTAGAACAAAAATCTATCTGATTCTGGGTTTGATCTAATTATTATACATCCTCGCTTATGATTAAACTACCAACATAACCACAATCTTTACATCTATATTTTCCAGTTACTCCGCCAGTGTCTAACCAAAGATTAGTTGATTTACACTTAGGACATTTTTTAATCTTCACAATTAAACTTTCTCTCCCCAGAACAAAAATCTATCTTATTAGGGTTACTTTCTCCCTTTTCTTTTTTTCTTATGTTTTTTCCTTCGTGCTACTCCCATAATTAATCTTTATCTTCCCAGAACAAAAATCTATCTTATTCTGGTTTATTTTGAACAATTCATATACTATTTTCTTCTTTTATTAGAACTCTTTTCGTTTCATTATTACAACCAAGAGCACCAGAATGCTCTATAACAACATCTATAGATTTTTCACAAAAAGGCAAGTGCTGACCAGCAGCCACGATAAAATCATCAGCATGTTGATTTCTAAATAGAATTCGTATATTTTTATTTCTCCAAGTATAATTCCAAATATCTAAACCTATAACATAGACATTATCAGTTAATTTTTTCAGTTCCATTGCTAAATCTGATGTGTTATTACCGTAGCTACAACCAACATCTAAAACTACTATTGGTTTATGCCTATTTTCTGATAGAATTTTTTTGACAATATTTTCTGCCTTCTCAATAATTCCTTCAGACTTATATCTTCCCGGTGGAGAAATACTCAGTGCGTAATAACCTATCACTGCTTTTTCACATCTTTTCCAAAAATTTTTATACTCTTCAGATTTTTGATATAATTCCCAAAAAATGTCCTTTTTCATAGTAGGATGAGTTAATAATTAATGATTTAAGTCTTTCTCAAGAACAAAAATCTATCTGATTCGGATTGATTAAATCAAAATAATTAATTAAGGTTGAAATAAGTCTTGAGCCAGATTAAAGTATTGTTAATATCGGAAAATAAAACCCATACTAACGCTAAAACAAAGATCACAATTAGCCATTTAATCTTGTTTTTCATGACGCATTTATTTAACAGTAAAGGATTTAAGCCTTATCCCAGAACAAAAATCTATCTGATTATGGGATTATACAAAAAGTTATTCTGTGTTTATTTTTTCTTCTTTTGGTTTATGCTCTTATAGAAATAAATTCGATGTCAATTCTTTTTCCAATTCTTTAATTTCTCTGCTCTGTTCATCATCGCCAAAATTTTTAATAAAATCATGCACATGCGCGTAATACAAAAAACCACAAAGTTTGCATGGCGTTAATTCAACTTTACTTTTATAACCTCTTGACCCTAAATTAGTGAAATTAGGGATTATATTTAATAGAAGAGATTTTATTTCTCTTGACAATTCATCAAAATTCCGAACCCCATCAGAACTTATTACTAAAATATTATCTGATCTTGTTTCCTCATAAACTCTTTTGCATTTTTTGATGGCTTCTTTAACGCGTAATAGGGAGTTCAGTATTCGCAGATAATCAAGAATAAGATTTTTATTTTCAGTGAATTTATCTTTATCAATCATATAACAGCTTTCGACCAAGTGATCCCCATATTTTTGCAACGATCTCAAGTAAGAAGGTTTCAACTGCCCTGGGGTCGCATTCTCAACCACATGTAAGATAGACTCAAAGTACGACAAAGTCATACTAATCGTATTTTATAGTTAAACTTATAAACCTTATCCCAGAACAAAAATCTATCTGATTCGGGTTGATAATATTGTTTGAAGAATGGAGTTTAGTTCCAACAGAGTGAAGTAAATTTATTGAGAATTTCTTTGTCATATTCAATTGTTATTTCTTTCCCACAACATTGGCATTTCATAATTGTATTTTCTCTTCTAAGAACAAAAATCTATCTGATATATGTTTCAAGGATTTTTGCACTCTTAGCTTTACTGTTTCTCCAAATGAATTTTTCCATCTCCTTATAGAACCGTTCCTTATCTTTCACTGTCTTCTTTCTGTTCAATGCCATGAAAAACATCTCAATAATGGATGAAAAGTTAAAGATAAAAATCCATCTGATTCGGAATATTTTTAAAAAAGAAAATTAAGCTAGATTCTAGGAAATAAAAATTTTCTATTAGAGATAAAATTAAAATTATTAATATTTAATTTTTTTAAAAAGGTATAGTGGGGGTGTTAGTTTGAAGAAAAATTGGCTAATTATTTTCTTTTCGATTGTTCTATTTAGTTTTGTTGTTTTTAACACAGTCTATGCATTTGAATGTTCATCAGATGAAGATTGTATAGGAAATTGTGATTATTGTAATGAAGCAGGACACTGTGCACGTGATCAAACCCTTTGTATAGGTAATTGTGATTACTGTACTGGGTCAGAAAATGAGTTTAATTGTGCTTCTAATGAAACTGTCTGTGAACTCATGTACTGTGGAGATTGTAAGAAAGATTCTGATACAAATTACAATTGTAAGTATGATGAAACAGAGGATGAAGACTGTCCGACATGTCAAGAATGTGCAGCTTTAGATGCTTGTTCTAACGTCCCAGAAGGATCTGATCCTAAACGGGAATGCCCCTATGATGAATGTAAATACGGATACTGTGATGGTGCGGGTGCATGCAAGTATTATTCAGATACTAAAGACTGTGGAACATGTGCAATATGTGATGGTTTTGGAACTTGTATTTATGATGAAACTCAGGATGAAGACTGTGGATTCTGTGAACAATGTTCTAGTCGATACAATTGTGGCTTTACTCCTCTTGGAATAGACCCTAAAGGTGATTGTATAGGTAATTGTGATGTTTGTAATGGAGCAGGAGGTTGTACTAAGGACCAAACTCTTTGTATAGGTAACTGCGACTACTGTACTGGTTCAGGAATTAAATTTAATTGTGCAGCTAATGAGACTGTCTGTGAACTCATGTACTGTGGAGATTGTAAGAAAGATTCTGATACAAATTACAATTGTAAGTATGATGAAACAGAGGATGAAGATTGCGATCCATTTGATCATATTTATGGAGTAGCAACATGTACCTATTGGCCAGACGGTAACCCTTACACATGGGATTATGCAGACCCATTTGACAGTGTATGTGCAGGATTAGACCAATGTACTCAAGATCCTATAACTCACACATGTAGTATAGATCCATGTGGAGCAGAATGTGAGCAAGATATTCACTGTGCATATACAGAATGTGATTATCTGGATGGATGTTATTTTGGACTCTACAGGGATTATAATGATTTACCAAACAGTTGTTTAGCTGATTGTACCTGTACTGCCAATCCATGCGGTCCCTATTCAGAGACTGGAACTGATGCTGACGGCGATGGATGGGATGTGGAGTGCGGAGATTGTGATGATACCGATCCAATGATAAATCCAGGGGCAACAGAAATCTGTGACGGTTTAGATAACGATTGTGATGGTTCAATAGATGAAGGATTTGATGCTGACGGTGATAGTGTAGCCGATTGCTTCGATAACTGTCCTTATGATCCTAACCCCAACCAAGAAGACGCAGATGGAGATAATTTAGGAGATGTGTGTGATCCTCAGACGTGTGGAAATGGCATTTTAGAAGATCCAGAAGAATGTGATGATGGGAACACAGAAGATGGAGATGGCTGTTCTTCAACTTGTACTTTAGAATGTATCCCTTCACCAGAAATCTGTGACGGTTTAGATAACGATTGTGATGGTGTAATAGATGAGGGTGGAGATGCTTTATGTGACAATGGTCAATGGTGTGACGGTCAGGAGACTTGTCAAGGAACTTTAGGATGTCAGCCAGGAACTCCTATAGATTGCAGTGATGGTGTAAGCTGTACAGTAGATTCTTGTGATGAGGCGGCTGATGCATGTGTGAATGCTCCAGATGACAATAACTGTCCTGTAGATGATTGGTTTAATATAGGATTACCTTATTGGGTAGATGTTCCGCCATGCGATAGAGAGGAAAGACAAGACCAAGAATACAGAGACTTTTATTGTGATCCAACCTCAGATTGTCAATACGACATAACAGCTACAGGATATTATGTAGTCTCTTATGAAGACAATGACGAGGATGATGATGGAGTTTGTGATGATGTCGATAAATGTGGGATTAATATTCCAGAAAATCCATGGTATGCTCAAGAATTAAAACCAAATCATTATGACAGCAGTAACTGGCCTGCATCGAATGAGAATTATGGATGTAGCTGTGCACAAATCCTATACTGTAAACCTGGAGCTAACAACGGAGAATATAAGTTTGGATGTAGTCAAGGAACGATTAATATTTGGATAGCTCAAGATCCTGATAGCTGGGCTCTAGATTGCCAAATAGACGGAGTGGTTGCTATGGAAGGAGTTAGCAAATCATTCTTTGAGAATACTGATGATGACTTGTTGGTAGATATAATTGATGGGGACAATGATAACGATGGTTTACCAGACAATGAAGATGACATGATTGAAGACCAAGATCTTCCAGGAGATCCAGATTATGGAATACCAGACTGGCATCCAAAATCAAAACATAAACAATAATTTTTAGTTTTATCTAACTTATATTGTACTGGTGGAGTAGCTGAATCCGTATAAATCCGTATTAATGACCCTTTTTATACCGGAAAATACAATTATTATTCATGGCAAAGAAATCTAAATCAATTAAGATAAACAATATAGAGATAAAAGATCACAGGAATGTAAGTTTTACAGTGGCTTTTATATTCGTTTTGATTGCTTTTACAGCTGGAGTTTTGGCTTATCACTATATCTTTATGATACATCCTAGTAAACCTGGATGTGTTCAAATATCTGTTAAAACTGGCGGTGGAAATCCTGTGGAAAATGCTAAGGTCGAGATATTCATGGCTATCCTTGTTAATCAAACAGGCGAATTAGTTGCACGTGGCTATACAGGTCCAGGTGGTAAAATAAAATTCTGTGAAGGATTTGGACCCAATATAGTGTATAAAGTGATAGTAATCGATCAATACGGAGACGAGATTTGGGCAGGATATTTTGAAACCAATGAAAGAAGTACAGCAGATTTTCCTGTAATAGTAATGGAAAAAAATGTATAATTTAGGAAAACTTTAAAAGCTTTTCGGGTTTAGCTTTAAATTCTTTTCTATTTATTAAAATTGTATGCAAACAAAAATGTTGAATACCAATGGAAAGGTATTGTTTGGAGTGTTTTCAGTAGTTCTAGTACTAACAGCAATTATACCTTTAGCTTTATCAACTGCTGGAGGTAATGGAAAAGCAAAAGGAAACAGTTGTATGGCAACATGCTTAGCTACACAAGCACAAGCGGAATGGTATGATTTGAGTAATGAAAGGGTACAGGAATGTAGGTATCAATGTGATGCAGGAGTTGGTGAAGGAGTTTGTACTGAATCAAATGACGGATGTTGTGTATTAGGGAGTGAAACAGACCCAGATTGTGCACCAACTTGTAAAGAAGTAACAATACACGTTCAGGATTCAGAAGGTGAGCCAGTACAGACTAAAGTTAGCATATACGACATATTAGGAGACCCAGTAGTAGAAAATGTATGGACAACTAGTAACGGAGATTATAAAAAATGCTTAGTAGATGGCACATATAAGGCTAAAGCATTCAAGCCGACAGGTGATCCAGTATATAAATGGTTCGAAGTACCATATGACCTATTAGTCACAATAACAGTTTAAAAAACCCTGAATACAAGTCAATTTGATTTTATTTATTCTTTTTTATAACCTCCCTTTCCTAAAACTTAATTGTTAAAAAATCTAATTATAATTCAATGAAATCGACTTTTACTTTCCTTTTATTAAGCCTATTATTAATTTTTTTACTGGTAGAACTTACTTGTGGTTTACCCCCATCTTTTACAGACCCTAGAACCTGTTCTCAAACATGGGGGGATTCCTGTAACTCAACCACCTTGAATGACGCATTCAACAGTAGCTGGAACGGCACACATGACTTGGGTTGTGTTGGAACTCAAGAGATTGGTCCTACAGAACCCTTACGTGTCGAAGAAGTATATCTGAATGCTACATCAGTTTTATTGGGTGATTACATAAATGCAACTTGTCAGTTTTACGGGGGAAAGGATGCGGGGATGTATGACACAGAAGAATACATATTCTATTACAACGGCTCGAATTGGATGGAGCTCAAACATTGGACTGATGAAGACGACCCAGCGAGTGTGAAGAACAGGACGGTAACTTTCAAACCAAACAATACTGTCGGAACACACTGGATAAGATGCAGTGCAAGGTTCAATGTTATAATAACACAACACTGTGCTATGTACGATGGGTCAGGTGATATGGGGACAAGGGACAACGACGACGTCAACTTCACCGTCACCGACCGTCTCAAATATACCTCCTGGACTTTAACCAACTACACAACAGGAGAAACGATTGAAGATGGAACTATTCTACATAGAAACGATAAAATAAACGCCTCTGCTCACTGGAACAAAGATTTAACTGAAGCAAACATAAGCCACAACGGAACCGGTTACTTTGACAATTACACTGTTCCTATCACAGGAAACTGGACCAACTATACCTTAAACTTATCAGATACAACCAAATTCAACAATACAGGACCAATAGGAGTTTCTTACATCTGGGCAAAAGATACTTTCGGTTTAGAAAACTACACCTACCCAAGCAAACACTTCTACCTATACGGAGAATCAAAACTAGACCAAATGACTGTAAACGCCACAACAGTCTACAACAATACCGCAGTTAAAATCGATTGTAGAGTAATCGACTATCATACTGACGATGAAATTCAAGACTATAACGTCTCTTTCTTTGAGAACGGTAATTTTCTCCACACCCAACCGACCAATACCACAGGCTGGGCTACTTACAGTCACACTCTGACAGCAACACAATTTCCACAGGATATTGATTTAAAATGTAACATCACAGATCAACCAGACTTATACTACAACGCCTCCTCAGAAAACTCGAATGAAAGCACAGTAAAAGTCATCGATCCTAAAAACCTCATGGACTGCTCTGTCTTGGATCAAGAAGGGGCAACGTACAATTTAACAAAGGATATAACAAATTCTGATGCTTCTCCTTGTATGAATATCACTGCTCAAAACGTTATTCTGGATTGTCAAGGAAACATTATAGATAGGAATGACACTTATGGGGGAGATGGAATCCACTCTAATCAGTTTAATACAACTATAAAGAATTGTGTTTTAACCGATTGGAACTATGGAATTACATACACTGCTAATAATGGAACTATTCAGAATGTGTCTTCTATTAACAATACTTATGGTATACATCTTGATAGCTCAAATTACAATACCTTGACAAATATAATAGTAAATAATAATACCTATCCTGTATACCTTATCAACTCAGAGAATAACAAATTGACAAATATCACAGCAAATTACAATACTTATGGTATACAACTTGATTCTAACGCAAAGTACAATACCTTTACTGAAATAACTGTTTTTGGTAGTGCTAAAGAAGCTGGATTAGTGGTCAAAAATGACTGTAACTATAATACCTTGACTGATATAACGATAAATTACTGCAAAAATGGTTTAGAGATTTCTGGTTCACATAATAACACCTTTACTGAAATAAAGGTCATTAATAATGTCCAGGGTATATATCTTACCTCCTCACCGAGTTACAACAACATAACAAATAGTTCAATATATGATAATACTAATGATTATTACTTCTCTGATGCAAGCTTAATAAACTATTTTAGAAATACTAATTTTACTGATGAGAGAACGATTGGATTCGCAGATACATCTTCTTGGTTCAACTACAATAATGCTTCTTCTAACGGGATATGGCTTAAAAACAATATTTCTTCCACAAATACAATAACAAGAAAACTCATCAATTGGGACAAAGCTCTTTTGATATGGAATGATACTCCTGATTCAGCTGTCACAGCAAGATATAACATCACTGGATTGTATGCAAACGGCATCTATCAAATATATAACAATTCTGAAGTAACTCATACTCTCAAAACAGATTCTTCAGGAAGTTTGAGTTTTACAATCTATTTAGGTAGCGAACATGAGATAAAAGTAGAACAGGAGGGATTTTCAGAAGTCGAGGAAATTACTTTAAATGATACCATAATCTATAACGGCACTTCAGTCCAAGCTTTCTGTAGAATAGTGGATAATACTTCATCCGTACCCATAAAAGACTACAATGTAAGTTTCTACAGAGATGAGAACTTTTTGGGTTGGTCTTTAACTAATTCCTCTGGTCATGCCAACATAAGCTTTACTGATACAACCACCAACCCCCCACAAAACTATACTATAAAGTGTAACATCACCGATGAACCAAGTCTGGGTTACAATGTAAGTGAGATTAATTCTAAAAACACAACCCTACAAGTCATAGACCTTCATATATTTGTTATTGCCGACCCAACAACAGCTAATATCGGAGATAATGTGGAAATTCTTGCAAACATAAGCGGTAACGCCTCTGTAATTACTTCTGTGTATTTTAATATCACTTACATGAACATATCAGATGATGGAAAGTTGTTTCAAACGTACGAAGACGGGAATATGAGCCATAAACAAAGTTTTTCTTCAACAGAACATGAATACACTAAAAGTGGTAAAGTAAAAAGCTCAGGAAATTATTTCGTCGACGTAACTGTTTATGGAGAGAGAGTAAAATCTAACACGACAACTTTCAACGTAAGTTTCGGTACTCCTGTCATTTCATTCATCTCTCCAAACTACAGGATAATGACCAATCAAACCTTCAACTTCACCGTTAACGTATCTTCCGTATCAGGAGACATCTGGTATACCAATTTAACCATAAGCATAACGAATGCAACTAGAATCAACGTCTCGACAGGACAGAGTTATTCTCTTGAAAATCTTTACAACATATCGAGTGGTACGAGTGATATAATAGAATGGTCATTAAAATCATCTTACTCAGGATTAACGAGGATAACATTGAATGTCACACCACAGAATGGTAGTTTTGCTACGGATGATTCAATCCATGATGTTTTATATCCGATCATCGAAGCACCAACACCAACTAACGTCAACATCAACGAAATCATAACAACAAAGATTATTGGGAACGTTACTGATGTTGATTCAATTAATTTTTCCGTGTTTATTCCATACACTTCTGATATAATGAACTTCAGCAGTTATTATGTAAGGAATGAAACTGAGAGTCAATGTACAGGAGAAGTACTTGCTTCAGGTAGACTGACTTTAGGAGTAGATTATGGAGGAAATGCAACTTGTTTAGGTAACGATTGTAATGAAACGATAGATAATACAACTAGCTCTATGCTATTGGGATTTGGAGCTCCAAATCTAATCATCATGTTAGATTCAGAACAAACAATAGAAAGGATTTCAATACTTTGGAAACATGCATTTAACACGACACCAATTTATAATGCAACAATTTACTATAATAGTTCTGGGAATTGGGTAACAACATCTTTCCTGTCAGGATTAATCCCTCCAGATAATTATGGTTACACGAATATAACTGGTTTCACTCCATTTAAGACAAACGCCTTTTTAATGAACAATACTGCTAATTTACAAACTGAAATAGATGAATTCGAAGCCTACGGCATCCCAGGAAAAGTCGGTCTATGCTACGTATACGAATACAACTTCTCGGATGTAACCAGATCAGGAACTTACTACTTCAATTCCACGACAAAAACAAAAGAAGCGATAGTAAAACAATCCTCATCATTCTTCGCTTATTACGGATATCCTCAGATAGAGATAGATGCAGATTCTTTAATGTACAAGACCATTGACTCCAAGTACAACACAACTATTATCGCATACAACGGTGACTTGAGGAATCTAACAGTTAACCTAACCATTTCGAACACATCAGTCGTACAGAACCAAACCCCTACAGAAACCTTATTGAGAAACATTCCAGAGATACTGAGTGGTGACCAAGTGACCATAATATTTAATTTAACGGCAATGAATGACGGTAGAACAAACACTACGGTTTGGGTTAATTCTACAACAAATGAAGGATACTACAATCAATCAGGAGTATTCCCCATCAACGTCACATCGGAGGCAGGTGATCCACCAAAAGTCGCCAATTTCTGGTTCAGTTATATAGGCACAAATACAAACAAGGCAAATCTCTTCACCGCCTTTACCATCCATGCAAACGTGAGTGATGATATACAGATGGGTCAAGTATTGGCAAACATCACTTACCCATCTCCAGGTAATGAGAACTTCAATTTAACATTTGAGACAGGTGATAAAGACCCAGGTTGGCACATCTGGAATTACATTTTTGGTGGTGGTGATAATCTTAATGCAACAGGAAATTACACCGTCATGATAATCGCTAGGGATTTCGGAGGAAAGGAGAATGTGAGCGGTGAGTATGGTGGTTATCCAAAATACATGACTTTTGAAGTCTTCAACGATTACACCTTAAACCTAACTTCAGAGCATAACCTCTACATGAGAGGAGAAAACGTCAGAGTTCAGGCATCGGGTGTAAATGATAAAGTCGCAGAGAACGTAAACTGGACTGTAAACATAACTAAAATCAATCAAAGACACACAGAGAATAATCTGACAACCACATACAATTATCAAATAAAATCGAATGATCCAGAAGGAAATTACTCGATTTTTGTCATTAACGCTACAAAAGATGGAAATCATGGAAATGGAACTTGGTATTTCAATGTGAGTAGGAATTTCAGTATTGGCGTTAATGTTGAAGATTCAGACAGTAGAGGCATATCACTCTTTATAGATGTAGACTTATACAACGCTAGAGGAAACTCACATTTATCTTTCGTTGATGCCAATATAACATGTCAAAACAAGAGCGGAGTATATTTAACTTATCCTTTAACTTTTACTGATGGCCATGCAGATTTTGATGGTAAATGTGCGACTCCTGATGCATACAAACGTGATTACCACATAACGATTAACGTATCTGATCAGTACAACAATTATGGATTTTACAACAATACATTCACTACAGAAGAACAGGAACGTGAGGAAACTGATGGTGATGGAAGAGGACCTGCACCTTCACCAGGACCAAGTTGTGTTCCTGAAGCAGATTATGAAACAAACTGTACTGATGAGAAAGATAACGATTGTGATGGAGCAACTGATTGTGCAGATCCAGACTGCTTCGACTTCCCAGCATGTATAGAGAAAATCCCAGACTTCATCTTCAACATGACAACAGAAATTGAAATAAAACAAGGAGAAGATGGGAAAGTAGGAGGAACAATGAAAAACACAGGAAACGTTCAATTATTACTCAAATCATCTGTAGATATAGAAAAGGATTGTTGTTCTGTTGATATAAGCCCAAGTTTCACAGTTCCACAAAAAACTACAAGAGGGTTTAACGCAACAATCCATGTTAACACCTCCACAGAACCAGGAGAATATTTACTTAACTTTAAGCTCAATTATCTTGCCCTACAGAATTCTCAACCAGTAAAAGTTATAGTAAAGGAGAATGAAATCATTTCTTACATCTTAAAAACCATGACGAGCGAATTACCCAGGATAATATCAGAAATAAACGAATACAAGGACGTTGGTATTGATGTCAGTCACTTGGAATACAGAATAAGCAACATCCAAGAATTAATCCAGAATGCGAATGAAGCAGTACAACAAGACAACCTGGAATTATTAAAACAATACAACGATGAAATAAGGTCAGACGTAGAATACATAAACGCAGAGAAGGAGAGACTAGCCCTCCAAAAACTAATCTACGAGAACAAGTGGAACATAACCTATGGAATAATCATAGGAATAGTATCAGTTTATTTGATAATCCAAGTCATCGCACCCTTTGTCAGGTTGAGTCATGAAATAGTAAAATTAACATTCGATAAAACCGCACTCACTCAATCGAGAATAAAGGCAGAAAAGCAATACTTCTTGAGGAAGATAGACGAACAAACCTTCAGGAGGATAGTCACTAGTAAACACAGTCAAATACTGAAGTTGTCTTCTACTGTAGACCTGAAGAAACAACAGAGGATAGACTTAGTGAAGAAGAGGCTCAACCCCTTATCCTTGGGAGAACACATAAAGAAGAAATTATCCAAGAAAAAGTCTAAATAAAAAATTATAAGCCAGAGAATTAACAAATTATTTATAATGGCATTAAAAATCGAAAGAGTTAGCACAGGAGTTATCGGTTTTGATAATAAGATAGAAGGTGGTCTTTACAAAGGAAGTATTAACTTCCTCACAGGCAAGACTGGAACAGGTAAAACATCCTTCTGTAGTTCTTTCCTCTATGCTGGAGCCATGAAAGGAGAGAGAGGATTGTACATAACTACTGAAGAGAGAGAAGAAGACATAAGGAATGATATAAAAGCAATGTTCGATTGGGATATTGATAGCTTAGAAGAAAAGGGATTACTCAAGTTCCTTTCTTTAAGACCTGAGCTTCCAATGAAAAGTGTTTCGGGAGAAGAGGTTGCTAAAGTCGTTAAACTATACATGTACGACCTCATATCCAAGATAGAGGATGCAGTCAAAAATCATAAAGCAGAAAGAGTGGTCGTAGATTCTGTTTCTCTTGTTGAAATATTCATAAAAGACGATTACTTAAGAAAGATAGCTTTGATGAGGTTCATCGATAGATTGAAGGAATTGGGCGTAACAGCAATCCTGACTGGTGCAATACCAGAAGGAGTTAAAGCTTTGAGTTCTTCTGGACTGATAGAATTCTTGACCGACTCTGTCATCTTATTAGATTTTGTTCCGATCGCAGAGCAATTTAAAAGAACCGTTACCATCAGGAAGATGAGAAGAACTGACCATTCTGTTTTGATCCATCCGTTCGACATAACTGACAAGGGAATAAAGATAATTGAGATAAAAGAAGAATAATTATCTCTTCTGGAATAATATCTCAACGACATCGTTATTCTTCAAGACGTAATCTGCCCCTAACTTTCTCTTAGTCTTCGCTTCCAACCCTCCTATGAACTTCTCACCGATGTCAGAATGGATAGAAAAAGCAAATTCCTTCAAAGTCGTACCGTTCTTAACGAGGAATGCATCTGGTAAAACATTCCCTTTTTTGTCAGTCAACTTATTGATATCAGCAACAGGGTAAACAACGATATAATCCAGGACATCGAACACTGACTTGTCCAAGCACTCCTGTATTCCTGTCGAACCATACTTTTTCAATACATTCTCTTCTATGTATTCCAAACCTCCTTTCTGTTTTTCATCGACTTTAGCTCCATCTTTTATTGTAAAAGAATTATTTTTGTAATCGATCAGGTCTTTTTCGTTCGCTTTTCTCAGGGCAATCTCAGAAGCAGCAGAAGTTGGTATTATCGTCAAGTCAGGGAATTCCTCTCTCAATTTTTTAAAGTTAGCTTCAGATTCTGATAGATCAATCTTGTTTGCAGCAATTATAATGGGCTTTGACGAACTCCTCAGTTCTGTTGCAAACCTTTCAACATCTTCTATCCCTACCTTGTCTAAAGCCTGTTGAATCTCTCCCTTCGTTATCCCCAATCCTGTTAATTGATCGTTTAAAACATCTAACAAATCTATCTTTGACATTCTCATCTTACTTTTGTATTTTGATATTCCTCTTTCGATTATACCAGAAAACCACAGATCAATTTCCCTTGTCAAGAATCTTACATCATTACAAGGATCGTATCCTGTTGTGGTTTTACCTTCGGCATTTGTTTTCCCAGAAGTGTCAACTATATGTATGAGACAGGATGCTTGACGAAGGTCGTCGAGGAATTGATTCCCCAATCCTTTGCCCAAATGAGCATCGGGAACTAGTCCAGCAACATCGATAAGTTTGACTGGAACATATCTCTTTCCTTCCATACAGACAGAATTTTTCGGATTACATTTTACATCATATTTTTTACACACACAATCAGTAACCACATAGCCCATCCCAACATTCGGTTTTATAGTTGTGAAAGGATAGTCAGCTATAGCAACATCTATCATAGTCGCAGCTTTAAAGAAAGAACTCTTACCAGACGAAGGTTTGCCCACCAAACCTACCTGCATTTAAATCAATAAGAATTATAAGTTTTACTCTTAAATAAACCAATATTGAAATATTATTTAATAAACAAAGGTTTTAACATGAAGTTCCCGATATGCAAAGTTTGTCTGGATAACGAAATCCTCTGCAACGCATGTGCAGAGAGAGTAGGAGAGATGGAAATAAAAATAGACGAGATAAAAACCTTTAGACGCCTGAATAAACTTCTCAAAAGACAGAGGGGTTTGAAGGATGTGGAAATAAAAAGGGCAGTTACTAACGACAACAGAAGTAACCTGATAATCATAACCAGGAGCGAGGATGTATCCAGACTCATAGGTAAGGAGGGATGTACGGTCAAGAAGATTGCAAAAGCATTGAGCATGCCAATAAGAATAATCGGACAATCTTCAGATGTTAAAAACTTTTTAGATGACATATTGTTCACAGTTCCAATCATGGGAATAAACATTCTGTACAAACCCAACGAAAGAATATACCGTGTCAGAATTCCCAGGTCTAAGAGGAACAGACTTCCAATACCTTCTCATGTTTTAGCAAACGTTTCTCGTTCTCTTTTCAATGAGAATGTCGATGTTGTTTTTGAATAGAATCCTGTTTTGGTGATGGTTTGACTAGAATAGCAGTCATTAATCGTGAGTTGTGTAAACCCAAAAAATGCGGTTATCTTTGCATAAACGTATGTCCCAAGAACAGGTCTGGTGAGGATTGCATAATCAAGGATGAAGATACGAAGTTCCCTGTGATAGATGAGAATATCTGTATTGGTTGTGGCATTTGCGTGAATAAGTGTCCCTTTCAGGCAATCAAGATCGTTAACTTACCAGAACAACTTAAAGAGAAACCAATACATCGCTTCGGTAAGAATCAATTCGTCCTCTTCAGGTTACCGTTTCCAATCCTAGGTCAGGTTGTTGGTTTAGTTGGATCGAATGGTTTGGGTAAGACTACTGCCTTAATGATTTTGTCGGGTCAAATGAAGCCTAACTTAGGAGAACGTAGAAAAACGTATGATTTCTCTGAATTGATCACCTTATTCAGGGGAACAGAATTACAGAATTACCTGGAAAAACTGCAGAATGAAGAGATTAAGGTCTCCTATAAACCCCAAAGAGTGGATAAGATTCCTGAAAAGTATTCTGGTAAAGTGTCTAAACTATTGACTAAAACGGATGAGAGGGGGATATTGAACGATTTGATTACCAGGTTCAGCTTAGAAGAGATACAGGATGACGATGTGTCTATGATATCTGGCGGTGAATTACAAAGGGTTGCTATTGCTGCCTCTTTAGCAAAGGATGCGGACATCTATTATTTCGACGAGCCGATGAGTTTCTTGGACGTTTTTCAGAGATTGGAAGTATCCAAAACAATCAGAGAGTACTGTCAGAACAAATCAGTTATGGTTGTTGATCATGACCTGGCGACTTTAGATTTTCTTGCTGATAATATTAATATATTCTACGGAGTTCCAGGAGTTTACGGCGTCGTTTCATCTCTCTACTCGGTTAGGAATGGCATCAACGCTTTCTTGGACGGATACATAAAAGAAGATAACGTTAGAATAAGACCAGAACCAATAATCTTTCAATCCAGTTACATCGAGGCTACTGGAGGGGAAGTAGATTTTATAACCTTCTCAAACATAAAAAAAAGACTAGGGGATTTTCATTTATCCATTAAAAAGGGAGAATTGAAAGAAAGAGAAGTTTTAGGAATGCTCGGTGCCAATGCCTTAGGAAAGACGACTTTTGCGAGGATTTTAGCAGGAGAAATCAAACAGGATTCTGGAGAAATAACGGAAAAGGTTAAAATTTCTTACAAGTCTCAGTATCCAAGAACAGACTTTGACGGAACAGTCAGTCAATTGTTGAGATCAGTGACAGACAAATACAGAACGAGTAGTTACGAGTCCGAGATAATGAGACCACTCGGTTTGAAAAAGTTAGTAAGAAGAAAAGTGAAAAAACTATCTGGCGGTGAATTACAGAGAGTGGCTATTGCTGTTGCCTTGAGTAAAGAATGTGACGTTTATTTACTCGACGAGCCTTCCGCATTCCTTGATGTGGAACAGAGATTGACCGTTGCTGACATGATAAGGAAAATTGTTGAGAAGAGAGAATGTTCTGCGATGATAATTGATCATGACTTACTATTCTTAAGCCAGATTGCGGATAGAGGTATGGTGTTCTTAGGAAAACCTGGAAAGGAGGCTTATGCAGAAGAACCAACTAAAGTTGAACATGCATTCAACTCATTCTTGAGTAAAGTTGGAGTTACTTTTCGTAAAGACCCTCAAACAGGTCGTCCCAGGGCAAACAAATTTGATTCTAAACTGGATAGAGAACAAAAAGAGAAAGGAAAATACTTCATGAGTTAATCTTACAAGAGAAATTTATTACTGGAAATGAATTAATTCTATATGTTCGTCACAAAGGTCGATGGAAGAAAGGAACCCTTTCAAAAAGAAAAAATAATAAGGACTTGTTTAAGGAATCACGCCTCAAGAGAGACGGCGGAAGAAATAGCATCAAGAATTGAATCAAAGGCTTATGACGGCATTAAAACAAGAAAAATCCTTAAGATGATCTTAGATTTGTTGAAGGAATATAAACCCGTTCATGGTTATCACATCGATCTTAGAGAAGCTATTGGTTTATTGAAATCAAAACCAGATTTTGAAGAATACATAAGGATGATCTTAAAATCTGACGGTTACAGGGTTGAAGGTAATAAAATACTCAAAGGATTCTGTGTTGAGCATGAAATCGATGGTATAGCAAACAAGAATGAGGAAAAAATTCTATTACAAGTCAAACACCATATCAATCATCACGTTTATCTCGGTCTAGAAACTTGTTTGGAATACTCTGCTGCTCTTCTAGACATGAATGAAGGTGGTTCGAAATTCGATAAGTTGCTCATAGCATGCAACACGAAATACTCAACACATGCGAAGAAGTATGCCAACTGTAAAGGCATTTTGTTATTAGGATGGAAACATCCCAAAGGTAAAGGTTTAGAAGATTTGATAGAAAAGTCCAAACTCTATCCCGTCCCCTACCTTGTCGATTTGAGAGAAAGGGAGTATCAGAGATTTTCTAAAGCAGGAATAATAACCTTGAAACAACTGGTAAAGATGGATATAAAAGAGTTGAGAAGAACTACTAAGTTGGCGGGGAAAACCCTAGAAAATTTGAAAAGAAAAAGTGAGAAGATACTTGGTTTAAGATAATTATTTATCATTTTACAATTTTTCCTGAAGGAATAAAAGAACAAGATTACTGAATCGATGAAAAACTTCATGGAATAAGTTGAATTTACTCTGTCTCTTGTCTTCGCATAAAACGGGAATTTCTTTTATCTTATAGCCATCTCTTTTAGCTAAGTATATCATGTTAATGACGTAAGAAGAACCAGAAGTAATTTTATCCAGATGTTTCATGATGATTTTTCTTTTAAACGCCTTTGCAGCCATGGAATAATCTGTATAATCAATACCAAGCAAAACCCTGGTGAGAAGTATGAACGTAGAACTCATAATAATTCTCATTAAAGATCTTCTTTGTTTCCCAACTTGCTTAGAGCCGATTATGATATCGTATTCTTTCAATAGTTCAGTGGATCGTTCGATGAAACTCAAATCAACTGATAGATCCATATCAACAGATATCAAGTTGTTGTATCTTGCTTCTAGCACATTTTTCTTGAAAGCGTGACCAACTCCTCTTTCTGGAAGTGAAAAAAACTTGACTTTTTCTCCGAACCTTTTTTCTAGTTGTTTACCTTTTTTTACAGTAGAATCAGTCGATCCATTACTGCAGATCAGTATTTCAAATTCTACATTCCTTTTTTTCAAAAAATTGATTAACTTTTTTGTATTTTGGCCTAAGATTTTTTCCTCATTATAAACTGGTATGAGTACGCTTATCTGAGCATTTTTCATAGTCTAATATTGGATGATAAGATTTTAAAATAGATTAAAAATTAATCTATAAAGATTAAATGATAAAAAGAATGATTAAAATGTCATCGAGGAAAAAACCACTTATCTCAGTGGTAATACCTGCCTTCAACGAAGAAAAGAATGTTTCTTTGCTCTATAAGGAGTTGAAAGAGGTTTTAAAGTCTTTGGGTAAATATGAAATAATATTTGTGGACGATGGTTCTACAGACAGTACATTCAAAGAGTTAAAAAAATTGTACAAAAAAGGCAATCTCAAAGTAATAAAATTCAGAAGAAATTTTGGTAAAGCTGCTGCCATGAGCGCGGGATTGAAAGTGGCAAAGGGTAAATACATAATAACCATGGATGCCGATCTCCAGGATAACCCCCAAGAAATACCTAAATTTCTAAAAAATATTGAAAAGGAAGACTACGACATGATAGTTGGGTGGAAATATCCCAGAGAAGATACCCTCTCAAAAAAAATAGCATCGAAAATATTCAATTTTTTAGTACGAAGAGTGACTGAAGTAAAATTACATGACTGTGGCAGCAATTTTAGAATATTTCATAAGGAGCTGAAAGAGCATTTACCCATTTACGGAGGGTTTTTCAGATACATCCCAGTAATAGCACATTGGAAAGGATTTCGAGTTGGAGAGATGAAAGTCAAACATAGGAAAAGAAAATATGGGAAAACTAAATGGGGCAAAAAGAGATTGTTTAAAGGATTTTTTGATCTTTTAACAATAAAATATCTAACTAGCTTTTCAGAGAGTCCTTTACACCTGTTCGGAGGAATAGGTAGTTTTATATTTGGTTTAGGAACTTTAATCGGCATTTATTTACTTTACGTGAAATATCTTTTGGACCAATCAATAGGTTGTAGCTCTTTTTTGTTCTCTGCGTTAATGATTATAATAGGTATTCAATTCATATCCTTTGGTCTTTTGACTGAAATGATTAAATTTAACAATACTAGAGAGAAAAATTATCTCATTGAAGAAAAATTGGTATAATGATATTTTTAAATAAGAGATGGATTGTATGGAAGGATTAATAGGTTTGATAGGTGGGGGCATCTTTTATTTGTCTTGGGTTTATCAGTCTTATCTAACAAAAAAGAACAAAAAACCAACATTTGATTCCATCTTCTTTATGGTCAGAATCCTAGCTTCTTTTATACTATTGATAGAAGCAATAAGGGTTAAATCCCCGGGTTTCTTTTTGCTTTATCTAGGTACAATAGCTATGATGGCCTATAACCTATGGAAATTGAAGAAATAAATTCACTGAATAATTGATTTAAATGAATTTCAGGAAATTATTGAAGTTCAACATCAAAAACCTGGCGACAAAGAAAATTAAATTCAGAAAACCTTATGCCATTCTTTTAATCATAATATTTTTTTACATACTAGTTTTTACGGTTATTTCTTTTGACAATTATAACAGGTTCAGAGATTCTGCATACGATCTAGGTATTCAGGTTCAAAGTTTGTGGTTGCTGAGTCATGGAGAAGATTTGTTTAATACCATCCGAGGTCTTGATACATTCGCTATTCATGCAAGATACATATATCTTCTTATTACACCTCTTTTTTTATTGTGGTCTGATGCCAAATTATTACTTTTACTTCAAGCGTTGATAATTGGTTTGAGTGCGATTCCTTTATACTTAATAGCTAAGGATAAATTAAAAACAAAGTATCTACCTCTTATGATTATTCTTTCTTATTTTTTGTTCCCGGCACTACATTACCTTAATTTAGAAAATTTTCATGTTGATTCTTTTGTCCTTCTTTTCTTACCTTCGGCATTTTATTTTGCAATGAAAAAAAAATATTATCATTTTCTCATTTTCTCATTGCTGACATTAATCACAAAAGAAGAAATGCTAATACCAATTTTTCTATTGGGTATATACGTAGCATTAAAACATAATAAAAAATGGGGCCTGATAATATCTTTAATATCAGTAGGATACCTGATTATTCTTCTATTCTTTCTCTTTCCCTATTTTGGTGGTGGAGGTTCATTTAAAATTTTGGGCATATCTAAAACATTAGGTGAATTTGCCAGACCTCCAAATGAATTGATATTATATGTATCTGAAAATCCAGAAAAGGTAGCTTCACGATTTTTCAATCAGAAAAATGCAAATTACTTGTTTGATTTGTTTGCACCTGTATCTTTTCTATCCCTTCTGAGTCCTTCCACTCTAGCGATAGCAGGTGGTTCCATACTTTTAAATACATTTTCTGCTTGGTTCTATGCCCATTCAATAAAGTATCATTATACAGCTGCCATAGTTCCGTTCATATTTATATCTTTGATATTTGCAATTTCAAAATTCAGAAAAATAAAAAAAGTTTTTTACACCCTGTTTATAATTTTGATTTGTTCTTCAATAGTTTCAAACATTTACATGGCACCAGGAAGGAGCTCCATTAAGAACTACAAGCGGATTTATAATGTTTTTGTTAACTACAACAATTATTCCGATGAAGAAAAAACAATATACAGTCTGATAAATAAAATACCGGACAATGCCTCTGTTTCTGTAAACCATCTGGTGGTTTGTCATTTGGCAAATCGAAAGGAAGTATATTTCTTTCCTAATCCATTTGAATTAAGCAATTGGGGTAGGGGTGTATGGGGCGAACATCCCCATGCCTATAAAAAAATAGATTATATACTTTTGAGAAAATCTGATTTCAATACCACAGCAACCAAATCTTTACTTAACAGATCGGAATATAAACTTTCATATAATTCAAGCGAAGTAATTTTTTTAGAAAGGAGCCTATAAGATTATAAATAAAATTTATATCCATAAAAAAAGCAAATTGCAATTCCGATCACGGATAGAACAAACCCAACGTTATCGATAAACCCGCTTCCATAATACAATTTCACGTTCTCTTGATTAGGAAATACCAGCATGAAAGATGGTGAGACCAGATAGACTCTATCTGCACCTTCAACTCTCCAATTAGGATGATAGGATATCCTGACGATGTGGGGTTTTCCAACACACGTTGTCGTAAAAATAACCTCTTCATTCGATACAGTCTCATACACATTACAGTCAGCATCGATTGGAATTCCAGTTAAATCCTCCAATTTCCCATTAGTTACTATAGATTTGAACTTCG
>Ga0209636_10001301_pt1 | contig 24980 bp, 40 predicted proteins | sample DeeMarSWOR152_54_FD_187464 | JGI IMG/M metagenome (GOLD analysis project Ga0209636, IMG submission 187464) | Marine sediment microbial communities from White Oak River estuary, North Carolina - WOR-1-52-54 (SPAdes) (version 2) | ecosystem: Environmental > Aquatic > Marine > Intertidal zone >...
TGCTACTAGTATCGGTGGTATGAATGGCATTCTACTGTAAGCGAACGGGCTACTAGAATTACTCTGAAATCCTTTGGGGAAGACCGGCTCCTCCATACCATCAAGGACAAATCCAAATTTGAAACAAGTATTGAACAGCAGGCTGATAGAGCGATGGAAGTAATGCTGTGGCTCAGGCTGACCAGGAACACCAAGTCCCTTGTAAGCGAAAGGCTCCGTGTATTCGGTGACAGTTATGCCTGATCTAATCGTTACTTCGCTATCATGCTCGAACTGCTCGGCTACATGGCGGGCTGTCCCGGAGTTAAATACCGGGTGGATGACTGAGAAGACAAACCGCCCCCGATGCTTTAGTATCTTGGGAAGGAAAGAAATGAGAGGTGTAATCGAGGACATATCCATTAGAGCCATAGTGCAAACGGCAGCATCGAAACAACCCTCACCCAATGACACGAGCGCTAATGGGTCGGTAGCATCGAGCTTAAGGTACTGTATCCGTTCAATATTCTCTGTAGTGCGCTCCCGCGCTCGGTTGAGGAATTTCTCAGCATGGTCGATGGCAATTACAATTGCCCCCAAAGCAGCCATGCGCCGTGCGAGACGCCCGGCACCACAGGCAATGTCAAGTACTCGCTCTCCGGGTTTCAATGCCAGTAGACGTTCAGTGGCAGGTTCAATAAGATAGTCTTGAAACTCGTTACCATTGCCAATCCTATCGTCCCACCAGTCAGCAAGACGATCCCAGACTTCGGCAGTTTTATTATCATACTCCGGGAAATCGGGAGAGGATTCTTCAGTGGTCATCGACATAATTTTGCATTCTTCTGAGCTGGGCACGCAGGACACATATCGAACTTTTTGCAGTCCCGACTTAGTACCAAGATTGCGTGCACTGCTTACTAAGCTGTTGCCACAGCCATAAATTATATAACGATATAACAAATTAGGTGAAGACAAATCCTGTGATTTGTCAAACATCAAACGGAATATAGCCCTAGTTCAGTTCATTTGTTTTTAGGCACGCACACAGATATATCGAAGGGTATGAGTATGTGGCTTTCCTCCATGGTCTTCAGGGTCTTCTACTATACCCATGTCAACTAAATCATATTTAACAAAATGCGCCTTCAAATCAGCTTCAGTGAAATAGTGGACTGGCCTACCAGGTCGACTTTCAAATGTATTTCTCTCTACTTTTCTTCCCTCTCCGAAAGTCGATTCCTTCTCCGAGAAAACGGTGAAAAACATTAATCCACCTTTATTAAGCTTATTGTCACACTGTTGAATGAATACATATCGGTTGTTCTCACGGAAAAGGTGAAGCACGTTAAAGCAATAAATTGCATCATATATATTTGTGTCAAATGACATATCTAAAACTGATGCATTATAGAATCGGGAAAGAGGGTCAAATTCACGTGCTAGATTACAGGCCACTGATGAAAATTCGACTCCGGTTACATCAAAACCACAAGTGGAGAGGAATTTTGTGTGCCTTCCATAACCTGAGCCTGGTATTAGTACACGTTTTACATTAGCACTGCGGAACAACTTAAGCGCATGCTGTGTCGCCCTACTTGGCAATTCCCACCATATCATACCCTCATCTTTAAACCTCTTATCCCAGTAATCTTTTACGATTTCTATGTATTCGCTCATAAGAATTTACCTCGAATCGAGGATGTAAAATAGAAAAAAGATTAAAGTTTTATAGTGATAATTATATTACACTAAATTAATTGGCTGGGGATCCAGGATTCGAACCTGGCCTAACTGATCCAGAGTCAGTCGTCCTACCGCTAGACTAATCCCCAGCAGGTTAATATTATAGCTATTCCTCTTGTTTGGAGCAATAGCACGACGTCTGATAGCGTCTAGCAATGTCATTCTGAGGCGTTCAAATTCATTTGGACGACGAAGAATCTAAGAGATTCTTCGCTTCGCGCAGAAAGACAAACGAATGTTATTAAACAATCGTCAATGTCTGACGCGCTTATCTTCTCTTAGCTACGAAACTGCTAAAGTTGTGTTTGAAGAAAATCCCTAAAACAGCCACACACTGCCAAGTGGTAAGTCGGAGCACAGTTAGCGCTTGGTATATTGTGGTGCCTTGCGAGCTCGCTTGAGTCCGTATTTTTTACGCTCTTTGATTCTAGCATCCCGAGTAAGCAAGCCCTCTTTACGTAACATGGGCTTAAATAGCTCGTTCTCTTTGGCGAGAGCTCGAGCAATGCCATGTCGAATGGCTCCAGCCTGCCCACTAAGGCCACCGCCATTCACCTTCACTGTGACACGAAATTTGCCCATAGTATTGGTAGCCAGCAAAGGATGTTCAATCATGTGGCGATGTTCAATGCGAGAGAAAGTTTCTTGATAAGGCTTGTCATTGACAATTATCTCCCCTTTACCGGGAAAAATCCTGACCTGCGCTATAGCATACTTACGTTTACCTGTTCCCCAAACGTAACTTTCCTCGCTCATAAATTATCACCTTTCCTTTGATAATATTTCGCTTTCTTCGTTTCTCTGTCGTTCTGAGCCCTTTGCCTCACTCCGGGCACGGAAGGCAATCTGAGCTTGGTGGGGATGCTCATTTCCAGGATAGACTTTAAGTTTCTTGAACATAGCTCTGCCTAAACTATTATGGGGCAACATTCCTTTAACCGCAATTTCAACTACACGGGCAGGGTCTTTACTAAATAGTTCCTCATAACTTTGGCTTTTTAAGCCGCCGGGGTATCCAGAGTGTCTATAATAAATCTTTTGTTCCGCCTTCTTCCCAGTCACTTTTACGTTAGCAGCATTAATTACTACAACATAGTCACCGGTATCCATATGAGAGGCGTAAATCGCCTTATGCTTGCCCATAAGCAAATTAGCTGCCTGTGTAGCTATTTTACCTAAAGTTTTATCAGCAGCATCAATTACCCACCACTCCCGCTTGATATCTTGAGCTTTAGGACTATAAGTTTTCATTTCCTTCGATAAACTCAGGGCAGATTTAGCTTCCCAAAGGCTTAGGATAATTGACCCTCTTAAGGCATAAGCCACAAGCTGGGGATAAAGGACCAGCTAAACCGAAACTCCTTGCCTCCATTATATCACGAAAATCTTCGATGCCTATCTTTTTCAGGCCCAGCCTGATTAAAAGACCTACAGTGCTTCGTACCTGGTGGGGTAAAAAAGAATTAGCCACTATATGGAAAATGGTAAAATCCTCTTTTTTCTCAACCCCCGCTTCGTAAACATTACGCAACGTACTCTTGCCGTCATCAAAAGAACTGGCAAAGGAGGCAAAATCATGCTCACCCAGTACAATTTGGCAGGCCTCATTCATCGACTGTATGTCTAGCATTTTGGGCACAAATAAAGCAAACCTTTGACTAAACGGCGATCGGGTATTGCTATTTAAAATATAATAATGGTACTCCCTGCTCAGAGCATCACGTCGAACATTAAAATCATCGCTAACCCTGTAAGCCGCTTTAATCGCTATATCTATAGGTAAATAATAATTCAATGCTCTAACCAGTGTTATAGTATCCACTATGGACATCGCCCAGAAGCTCACCACCTGTCCTTTGGCATGCACACCAGCATCAGTTCTGCTAGCTGCCATAACCCGGCTACTTTGCCCACAAAACCGGCTTAGAGCTTTCTCAAGTTCATTTTGAACGGTTGGCAAGCCAACTTGCCATTGAAAGCCATGATATTGGGTCCCGTCATATTCTATAAGTAAAACAAACTTACTTAACCAATTCAATTTGAACCATAGGTGCGTTATCACCAGGGCGGGATCTCAGCTTTAACAACCTTGTATAACCCCCGTTACGGTCAGCACAGCCTGGAGCAATTTCAGTAAACAGCTTATTAACCACTTTTTCATCAGTAATAAATGCTAAAGCTTCCCGCCTTGAGGCAAGGCTGCCGTCCTTACCTAAAGTAATCATCTTATCTGCTAAACTGCGAACCTCTTTAGCTTTAGCTTCAGTGGTGACGATCTTTTGGTGAGCCAGAAGTGCTGCAACTTGATTTCGGTATAATGCCCACCTGTGCTTTGTGAACCTACCTAATTTCCGTCCTGCTACCTTGTGTCTCATTTTTTCTTATTCTCAGGAATAGGAGCACCTAATTTGGCTATTAACTCTTCCACTTCAGCTCGAGACTTTGCCCCCAAACCAGGTAATGGTGGCAAACCTTCGCTACCTTTCTCTATCAATTGTCCCAGAGTGAAAATACCAGCTCTCCTCAAACTGTTATAGGAGCGCGTTGATAAATTTAATTCTTCTAGAGGGGTATCATATTGCTCGGGTAAAATTGACAAAGCCTTGGCCATGGGGACTTCAAGATCCCTGAAGGAAGCAAATTGATTAATTAAGATGATAGCACTTTGACCGAGCGCCTCCCAGGGAAAAATGGTGCCATCGGTCCAAATCTCTAGGATGAGCTTTTCCGGGCTTTCCTCTTGGCCGGGCCTAATAGATTCTACAGAGAAGTTGACTTTCTGCACTGGGGTGAAAATGGCATCTACTGGCAGTGCTCCCACAGGTAAACCGTCAACTGATTTAGCCGGCACATAACCTTTCCCCAGCTCTACGTTCAGTGCGACGTAAAGCTTGGCCTGAAGGGAGTCTAAAGAAGCTAAATAAAGTTCAGGATTGGCAACGCGAAAGTCAGCCGATTGTTTAATATCACCTGCACAGACCTTGCCTTCTCCTTCCACCTCCAGGACCAACTGCCCAGGCTGATGGGAAAGAGGGCATATTCTCAGTTGCTTGATATTCAGCAAGAACTCCATAGCATCCTCTTTAACATCAGGAATAGGGGAGAATTCATGCTGAATTCCTTCGATCTTAACCCATGTTACCGCAGCACCGGGCAAAGAGCCGAGAAGCACACGCCGCAGGGCGTTACCCAGAGTGACACCAAAACCAGGCTCTAGAGGTTCAGCGAGAAAACGACCATAATTACCAATGCTTTCAACACAAGTTACAGTTGGGAGGGACAATTCAGGCATAGTTCACCTCGAATAATATTCGACAACAGCTTTCACATTAAATCCAGCTTCAATGTCGTCCTTGCCAGGCAAATTTAACACTCTGGCTGTCATGCTTTCTTTGTCCAAGCTTAACCAGTTAGGGATAAATTTTTCCTCAATTTCATCAGCTACTCTTTTATAATATTCCGTTTTTTTGCTAGCTTTGCGCCATTCTATAACGTCTCCCGATTTCACCAGAAAGGAAGGAATATCTGTTTTGCGACCATTGATAATTATATGGCCATGCCGAACTATTTGCCTAGCTTGGGCACGTGAATCAGCGAAGCCCAAGCGATAAACCACATTATCCAATCTCCTCTCCAGCAATATGATAAGGACTTCTCCAGTGGCACTAGGGCTTTTCTTGGCCTGGTCGAAAGAACGGCGAAATTGTCGCTCCAAGAGGCCATAGCTAAAGCGAATTTTTTGCTTTTCGCGTAACTGAAGTCCGCGCTCGGAAATCCCGCTGCGCCTTCGATTTAGAGGACGCCCACCAGGAGGAGTATTTCTGTTTTCCAAAGGACATTTAGGTGTAGGGCATTTCTCACCCTTGAGCATTAGCTTGTCTCCAAAACGGCGACATATTCGACAAGCCGGGCCCGTGTAGCGCGCCATTTTATACTCTTCTCCTCCCTCGCGGGCGGCAGCCATCATGGGGGATAGGAGTTATGTCTCTGATAGCCGTGACAACGATTCCAGAAGCCTGTAAGGCACGAATAGCTGCTTCACGCCCACTGCCAGGCCCTTTAATATACACCGCAACTCGTCGCAAGCCATCATTCATTGCTCGTTGTGCTGTATCTCTGGCAGCTAGCTGGGCAGCATAAGGGGTACCTTTCCTGGAACCCTTGAATCCGGCAGTACCAGAACTCCCCCAGGCGATAACATTGCCTTGCATATCGGTGATGGTAACGACCGTGTTATTGAAAGTGGACTGGATATAAGCTCTGCCTTCGCTAATCTTCTTATGGATTTTACGGGCCTTTTTCTTCTTTGGCATCTGCTGAAACGACCTCCTTATTTCTTAGATAGGCCACGCTTTTGCCCTCGACCGGCCACTGTTTTCTTTGGCCCTCTTTTAGTTCGGGCGTTTGTGCGCGTTCTCTGTCCATGAACCGGTAACCTCATGCGGTGTCTTATGCCTCGATAGCAACTAATTTCAATAAGTCGCTTTATATTAGATTGAACGTCCCTCCTAAGATCGCCTTCCACTTTATACTGCTTGTCAATAATATCTCGAATCTGGCCAACCTGTTCCTCGCTAAGCTCATTAACTCTCAGGCCAGGATCAATACCAGTAACAGCCAAAATGCGCTGGCTTGATGAAGCACCAATGCCATACATACTCTGCAAGGCTACCCAAATCGGCTTATCTTTAGGAAGGTCTACACCAGCAATACGTGCCATTGTTTATTCACCCTTGTCTCTGTTTATGCTTTGGGTTCTCACAGATAACCCTAACAACCCCTTCTCGCCTGATAACCTTACATTTTTTACATATTGGTTTAACCGATGCTCTTACTTTCATTTCCTATCACCATATAAATAAACCTTGTTATGATAACCTTTCTTAGCGAACCTGTCAAACTATTTTAGCCGATAGGTAACTCTACCCCGGCTTAAATCATAAGGGGAAAGTTCTATTAAAACTCTATCACCAGGTAAAATTTTAATATAGTGCTTTCTCATTTTACCCGAGATATGAGCCAATACTTGATGTCCATTGGCTAGTTCGACCCGAAACATGGTATTAGGTAATACTGTAATCACCTTGCCTTCAACTTCTATCCTCTCTTTTTTAGCCATTTCTTAAATAATACCTAAACAAGTATCTCAGCTCTACTATCAGTTATAACAATGGTATGCTCAAAATGTGCTGAAAGACTTCCATCAATTGTAAGCACCGTCCATTGATTAGCTGCCAATTTAGTGTGCCAATCTCCAGCATTAACCATAGGCTCAATAGCCAGAGTCATACCTTTACGAAGCAAAGGGCCTTTCCCCACCACAAAATTAGGTATTTGGGGCTCTTCATGCAGATCCCGTCCTACTCCATGCCCTGTATATTCTCTGACCACAGAAAATCCTTTTGATTCCACGTAGTGTTGAATAGCAAATGAGATATCCCCTACCCATGCCCCACTTATTGCTTGAGCGATGCCTGACTTTAGACTGCCTTCTGTGACTGAAATAAGTTCCTCAGCATCCTTGTTTATCTGACCTACACCAATAGTTATGGCGGCATCAGTATGAAAGCCATCAAGTTTTACTCCTACGTCTAAAGAAACGATGTCTCCTTCCTGTAGTATCCGTTCACCGGGAATGCCGTGGACTATCTCATCATTGACAGAAACACATATATTCGCGGGAAAGCTGCGATAGTTCTTAAAAGAAGGTATAACTCCCCTCTTTTCCGATTCCTCTGCCATGATTATGTCTAGCTGTCTAGTCTTAATCCCTGGTCTTACTTCCGCTCTTAGTTTATCTAAAATAGCGGCGAGTATTCTACCACACTTTCGCATAATTTCTATTTCCTCGTCAGATTTTATAATTACCATTTATTTTATCCCTGCTTTGAGTGCAGAGTTTATTTCTCTAGCCACCCCTTGTATCCCCAGGTTACCATTGATCCTAATTAGTTTACCTTGTTTTTCATAATAATCAAGGATGGGAACAGTTTGAGCAAAGAAAACATTAAGTCGGTCCTTTACTATTTTTTCCCTGTCGTCAAAACGCTGATACAATGCGCCACCGCATCTATCACATTTCTCCGGTGCTTTAGGCGGTGAACTTATTATGTGATACGGTGTCTGACAAACTCGGCAAAGCCGCCTTCCACTGAGGCGTTTCACTAGCTCTTCCTTTGGCACTTCAATGTATATTGCTTTATCTATGCTTTTTCCTTGCTCCCTAAGGGCTTTCTCTAGAACTTTGGCTTGATGCAAAGTCCGAGGAAATCCATCGAAAAGACAGCCAGATGTACAGTCTGGTTGATCGATTCTTTCTAGAATCATTTTTATAGTTACCTCATCAGGAACTAATTCCCCCTTATCCATATAGCTTTTAGCCAGAAGACCAACCTTGGTCCTTTCCTCTAACGCCTGACGAAACAAATCTCCGGAGGCTATATGAGGCAAATTCATTTCTTGAGAGAGAATATCCGCCTGAGTTCCCTTCCCCGCCCCTGGTGCACCTAGCACAATTATATACATTATTTTAGGAAACCCTCGTAGCGGCGCATGGTTAGTTGAGCCTCTAATTGCTTCATGGTATCTAAGGACACACCAACAGCTATGAGCATGGCGGTGCTCTGGATTATCACTTCTTTAACACCAGTAATTTCTCGAGCAATGAAGGGCATGATTGCCACTATCGCCAGAAAGAAGGCGCCGCCAATGGTAATGCGCTTTATGACTCCATTCAAATAATCAGCCGTTGCCTTACCAGGTCGAACTCCGGGGATGAAGCCGCTTTGTTGTTGCAAAGTTTGAGGCAGGTTCATTTGCTCAAATATGACCATAGTGTAGAATATAGCGAAACCAATTACTAGGGCAAAATATAACCCCTGGTAGAGTAAGCCTAAAGGTGCTGGATTATCAGGTTGAAACACATTATAGATTGTATTCCAGAAATTAGGATCTTGCCCGGGTGGATTCATAAGAAATGAAGATATCGTGCCAGGAAGTTGCATTAGGGCAATGGCGAAAATAATGGGTATCATCCCCGCGGTATTGACCCGTAGAGGTATGTAGGTGGAACCCGATTGACGATACATACGGCCACTACGAAAAGTGCTCCGAGCATACTGTACAGGAATACGGCGATGAGCTTCAATAAATATGACTATAAGGACCAGCGTAGCTAAAGACAGAAGGGCAAGGGTGATCAACCCCATGGGCTCTCCGCCAATAGCAGTAACAATGCCACGACCCGCTATCGCAGGCAAGCCAGCCACGATACCACCAAAGATTATTATCGATATCCCGTTCCCTATACCACGCTCGGTAATCAATTCACCCAGCCACACAAGGAATATCGTGCCAGCAACCATGGTTATTACTATGCTGGCTGTGGTCAATGGATCAGGCTGCTCCATGACTCCCTGGGAACGTAGCAAAGCAATCATAGCATAGCCTTGAAGGGCAGCTAAAGGCACAACCATCAAGTGGGTAATCCGATTAACTTTCTGTTGGCCAATTTCTCCCTCCTGTGATAGAGCCTGAAGCCTAGGGATTACCGGCGTAAGCAATTGCATAATGATGGACGCAGTGATGTAAGGATAAACGCCCAGGGCAGCCAAGCTGAATTTCGCCATGGCACCGCCGCTAAAAAGGTCAAGCATTCCAAAGAGGAGATTTCCCTCGAAGAATTGTTGCAAGGCCTCAAGATCAACACCAGGGAGGGGAACGTGAGCCAACAACCGAAAAACTACCAGGATACCGAGGGTGAAAAGAATTTTTCGCCGCAAATCGGGCAATGACAGTGCATCTATCATTGCCTGGACAAGACGCGGTCGGCTCGATTTGCGCTGCATTCTAAACCTTTTCTATTTTCCCTCCAGCAGCGAGGATTTTTTTCTCTGCCGATGAAGAGAATTTGTTAGCCTTGACTAGCAATGGGCGCTGGATGTCACCAGCACCGAGAATTTTAGTCGGGTGGTCTGGTACGCTAATCAGCCCTGCTCGAAGCAATTCCTCAGGGGTTACCTCAGTTCCCGGGGAGAAAATGGCTAGCTTTCCCACATTGACAATATTATATTCAGTTTTAAAAACGTTGGTGAATCCTCTTTTCCGTGGCAGCCGTTTTACCAAAGGCAGTTGCCCGCCTTCAAAGCCAAGCCGCACACCACCACCGGAGCGAGCTTTTTGTCCCTTACAACCTCGTCCCGAATAGGTGCCATGCCCACTGCCATCCCCTCGACCTATGCGTTTCCCCTTGTGCTTAGCACCTGCAGGAGACCTTAATTCATTCTGTTTCATCTGCCTTTTCTTCCTGAGCTTCAACATCGGTTTGAATTACCGCTACCTCAGTTTTTTTCAAATTAGTCAGGGCAAGCATGGTTGCCCTAGCCACATTAATCTTACTCGACCCACCAAACGATTTGCCAATAGCATCTTTTATCCCTGCCAATTGCAGTATTGCTCGAGCAGTATTGTTGACAATCAAGCCCGTGCCGGGCACCGCTGGTTTTAGTAAGATTTTGGAACCACCAACCTTAGCTAGAATTTCGTGAGGGATGGTACCGTCCTTTATAGGCACCTCAATGAGTCCCTTTTTTGCTATAGCACCCGCCTTGCGAACTGCCTCAGGAACCGCTCCAGCTTTAGCTAAACCAAAACCGACATGCCCCTGACCATCGCCAACTACCACCAAAGCTCTGAACCTAAGGTGTCTACCACCTTTGACCACTTTAGTTACACGGTCAATGCTTAACAACTTTTCTTCGAGACTCAGTTCTGAGGCATCAATTTTGGCCCTCTTTCCCCTTACTTTAGTAACCGCCTTCATAAGCTAACTCTCAAAACTCCAATCCTGCTTTTCTGGCAGCCTCGGCTAAAGCCTTAACTCTGCCATGATATTTATAGCCACCACGGTCAAAAACTACCCGTTTCATCCCTTTATCTAATGCTTTCTCAGCAAGCAAAGTCCCTATTACCTCGGCCTTCTTGGTTTTCCCTATTCCTTCGGCCTCGCTTTTCATCCGAGGGTCAAGGGTGCTCACTGAGATTAAAGTGTGGCCCGCCAAATCATCAATAAGCTGGGCATGGATATGATTCGAGCTACGGAAGACACATAATCGAGGTTGTGATATTGTTCCCGTTACTTTTCGTCTGACCCGTCTGTGCCGTATTTTTCTTATTGCCTTTGAATCTTTCCCTCTCATTGTAACCACTATTTCTTACCTATTTTACCCGATTTACCAGGTTTAAGATGTAGAACCTCATCTGAGTATTTAATTCCTTTTCCTTTATAGGAATCAGCAGGGCGTATAGCTCGAATTCTAGCAGCTGTTTCCCCAACCACTTCCTTAGCAATGCCTGTAACGCGAATGCGGTTTGCCCCTTCAACGGCAATATTAATACCGGGAGGGGGGGGGAATTCCACTGTATTGGCATATCCTACTTGAAGCAACAGTTTGTCGGCAGTTTTCTGCGCTCTGTAGCCCACGCCATTTATTTCCAAGACTTTTTCAAAACCTTCGCTCACCCCTGTAACCATATTTGCCAGAAGGCTGCGAGTCAGTCCATGTAACGAACGATGAATCTTACTATCACTAGGACGGGTTACAATCAAGCACCCATCCTTCAAAGTGATAGAAATGTCAGGGTGAAACCGTCGCTGGAGTTCTCCTTTGTTGCCTTTTACCATAACTTCGCTTCCATCGATCTTCACCTCAGTACCTTGAGGTATATCAATAATAAGCGAACCAATACGAGACATAATTCACTGCTCCTGAGTTAATCTACCACACATAGCATAGAATTTCACCGCCAAGACGTTGTCGCCATGCTTTCTGACCAGTCATAATGCCCTTGGATGTGGACAGAATAGCTATACCCAATCCCCCATAGACGCGGGGGATTTCACGCCTTTCCACATAGACCCTTAAACCCGGCTTACTCACTCTCTCTAACCCTAAGATTACGGACTGGTCTCCTGTGTACTTGAGATGGATTTTTATCATTGGCTGTGGTTTCCCTTTAAGCACTTCATAACGGTCAATAAAACCCTCTTCCTTAAGTACTTTGGCGATAGAAAGTTTTATTTTAGAGGAGGGCACAAGCACACTCTCGTGACCTGCCATGATAGCGTTACGTATCCTCGTTAACATATCAGCGATAGGGTCAATAATTGTCATTCTTCTTTACCAGCTTGACTTTCTTATCCCAGGGATTACACCAGTTACAGCAAGTTCTCGGAAACAAATACGACATAAACCAAATTTACGCATATAAGCACGCGGCCGACCACATAATTTACAGCGATTACGCTGCTGCACCTTATATTTCGGCGGGCGCTTCGACTTAATAATCTTAGATAACTTCGCCATATCAAGTCCTCCGGAAAGGCATGCCCATCAGTTCCAATAAGGTCCTTGCTTCATCATCGTTCTTGGACGTAGTAACAATGGTTACCTCAAGGCCGCGAATTTTATCTACCTTATCGTAATCAATCTCTGGGAAAACTATCTGTTCTTTCATGCCCAAGCTGTAGTTTCCTCGGCCATCGAACGAATCCCGTGATACTCCACGGAAATCTCGAAACCTGGGTAGAACAACATTAACAAGTTTGTCAAAGAAATCATACATCCGCCTACCTCGTAAAGTCACTGTCATCCCAATAGGCATACCAGCCCGTAGCTTGAAAGAGGAGATAGACTTTTTCGCCCGTGTCGTTACTGGATGTTGCCCCGAAATTGTAGCCAGGTCTTTCTCCGCTGCTTCAAGAACTTTAGGATTTTGTGTTGCTTCGCCCAAACCAATGCTAAGCACAATCTTTTTCAACCTAGGCAATTGCATTATGTTGTCATAGCCTAGCCCAGATTTAAGCTGAGGAGCTATTTCAGTTAAATATTTTTCCTCCAAGCGAGATTTCATAACCAACTCCCTTAGTCAATCACCTCTTGACATGATTTACACACTCGCACCCTTTTGCCATCGGCCAAAAAGCGGATGCTAACGCGCGTGGGTTTGCCACATTTATCACACAATAGCATTACATTAGATATATGAATTGGAGCTTCAAGCTCAATTATGCCAGCCTGCCGGGTAGCCCGACGGGCACGTGAATGGCGCTTGATCATATTGGCTCCTTCCACTATCACCCTCTCTTCATCAGGCAAGGCATGGCGCACTTTTCCCCTTTTCCCCTTATCCTTTCCTGCAATTATAACGACTGTATCATTTTTCCTGATTTTCATTTTACAAGACCTCAGGAGCTAAGGATATTATCTTGGCAAAGTTCTTGTCTCTAAGTTCTCGAGCCACAGGACCAAAAATACGGCTGCCCTTAGGATTATTCCTATCACCAAGAATGACTGCGGCATTCTCATCAAATCTGATATAGGATCCATCAGAGCGACGATAGGGCTTAGCCACACGCACAACCACAGCTCGCACTACCTCACCTTCTTTCACCATTCCGTGAGGCATAGCTCGCTTCACCGTGGCTACAATAATGTCACCTATACGAGCATATTTCCTCGCCCCAACAGGCACATTAATACACATAATCTGCTTAGCCCCAGTATTATCGGCTAGCTTCAGTCTGGTATAAGTCTGAATCATTCTTCCAGCCCGGTGTCAGCTACCTCCTTCTTAGACATTGTCTCTATTACCCGCCATCTCTTCCCTTTGGACAAGGGTCGAGTCTCGACAATCTTCACTTTGTCTCCAATTTTACAGGCATTATTTTCATCATGAGCCTTATATTTTTTAGTAACTCTGATAGCCTTCTTATAGAGTGGCTGGACTCTTCTGGTTTCTACAGCTACCACCACGGTTTTATCCATTTTGTCACTCACTACGAAGCCTTCTCTAATTTTTCTTTTTTCGAGATAACTCATTTTATAGTGCCAAGTTCCCTTTCTCTTAAAATAGTTTTTATTCTGGCAATCCTTTTCTTCACCCTAGGAATCTCCTGATGATTCCCTAACTGTCTAGTGGCCAAGCGAAAGCGGAGGTTAAAAAGTTCCTCATGAGCTTCATCGAGCTTCGCTAATAGCTCTTCATTGTTGAGAGTACGTATTTCGCTGGCTTTCAACTTTCTATCTTTCCTTCGTAACAAAACTAGTAGCTATAGGAAGCTTGAAGGAGGCGAGATGAGCTGCTTCCGAAGCCATCTCCTCATTTACACCAGCCAATTCGAATAGGATTCTGCCTCTCTTAACTACGGCTACCCAGTGATCCGGAGCGCCTTTTCCACTGCCCATCCTTGTCTCTGCAGGTTTCTTAGTCACAACTTTGTCAGGGAAAACTCGTATCCACAGTTTACCACCACGATGCAAGTGGCGGACAAATACACGACGGGCTGATTCGATTTGTCGCGCTGTTACCCAAGCGGATTCCTCAGCCCTCAGGCCAAAGTCACCAAAGACAACCGTAGTCCCACTCTGGGCACTACCTTTTCGCCTCCCTCTATGCACCTTGCGGTACTTCACTCGTTTCGGTTGTAGCACTTTTCTCCTTCAACTCAGGCATAATATCGCCTTTATAAATCCATACTTTTATCCCGATACGCCCCATGATAGTATGGGCTTCATCAAAACCATAATCGATATTGGCACGTAACTTATGTAACGGCATTTGACCTTGACGGAGGGTTTCCCTTCTAGCAATTTCAAGCCCACCAAGTCTCCCACTGCACATTATCTTTATTCCCTTAGCACCAGCTTGCAGAGTTCGGAAGGCTGCTTGCCTCATAGCTCGGCGGAAAGGTATTCTCTCTTCAAGCCGCTCGGCTATGCTCCGTGCTACCAAAGAAGCTTCAAGCTCAGGGTGTTCAATCTCTCTGATAGTCAATCTAATCTTGTCCTCACTGACCTTCTCCAGTTCCGATTTCAGTGCTTCCACATTTTGTCCCCCTCGGCCAATCAAGATGCCAGGGCGAGCTGAGTAAAGAGTTAAATATACCTCATCTCCCGAACGTTCAATCTCCATCCGAGCCACAGCTCCTCCAGAACATTTTTGTTCCACAACCTTCCTTAGCCTTATATCATCTAATAAAAACCGAGCATAGTTCTTTTCAGCATACCACCTAGCCTGCCAATCCTTATTGATACCTAGCCTGAAAGCAAACGGATGAACCTTTTGTCCCAAAACTATTCCTCCTCTTCAGTAACGAAAACTGTAATATTGCTCGACCGTTTTAATATAGGACTCACTCTCCCTCTCGACTGAGGGCGGAATCTTTTCAATGTATGCCCTTTATCAGCAAATATATCAGTGATTCTAAGCTCAGTGGACGACATTTGAAAATTATTTTCAGCATTGGCTACCGCTGATTTAATTACTTTAACCACGGCTTTAGCTGTGGGGGTAGGTAAGACACCAAGGATAGTCAACGCCTCGTCGACTTTTTTACCTCTAACCATATTTACCACCAAACGCACCTTCTGAGGCGAAATGCCAACATCATTAGCTACAGCTTTTACCTTCATCGTGTCTTATTTTCTCCTGGCCTGTTCGGTTATTTTAGCTTTGGTGACATGACCTCTATACATTCTGGTAGGTGCAAATTCTGCCAATTTATGCCCAACCATATTCTCAGTGATGAAAATAGGTATATGCTTCCTGCCATTATGCACTGCGATGGTATGGCCTATCATTTGAGGCAAAATAGTAGAGGCACGAGACCATGTCTTTATCACTGTTTTCTCGCCCGAATTACTGAGCGCTTCTATTTTCTTAAGCAATTTAGCATCGCAAAATGGTGCTTTCTTAAGCGACCGTGACATTTTTATTTCCTCCGTTTAATGATCATCTTGTCTGACACTTTTCGGCGACGTGTCTTAGCCCCCAAAGCAGGTTTTCCCCAGGGGGTTTTGGGCGGCATTCCTCGGGGAGCTCTACCCTCCCCACCCCCATGTGGGTGATCTCGTGGAGTCATAGCAGCACCTCGAACCGAAGGTCGCCAACCTGACCATCTCCTCTTTCCAGCTTTACCTAACTTTATATTCTCGTGGTCAACATTACCTATCTGACCAATAGTAGCCCGACACCAGTGATGGAATTTGCGCAGTTCACCCGAAGGCAGTTTAAGGATAACATATTGACCTTCCTTGCTTATGACTTGGGCAGCATTTCCTGCGCTGTGAACAAGCTTTCCTCCTTTGCCTGGCTCAAATTCAACATTATGCACTAAGGTTCCCACAGGAATGGACTCTAGTGGGAGAGCATTCCCAAGTTTTATATCAACATCCTGGCCTGCTTGTATAGTATCACCCAACTTGATGCCCAGAGGTGCAAGTATATAGCGCTTTTCTCCATCAGCATAATGAATTAGGGCGATACGAGCTGACCTATTAGGGTCATATTCAATGGAAGCTACTTTCCCAGGAACATTAACTTTATCCCTCTTAAAATCGATGAGTCGAAGCTTGCGCCTACTGCCACCACCTCGGTGACGCACAGTTATAACACCTCGGTTATTACGCCCCGCCTTTTTTTTCAGCACCGCCAGTAAGGATTTCTCAGGAGATACTCTGGTTAGCTCTTCAAAAGTAGCGCCAGACATAAATCTCCTGCCTGGAGAAGTTGGTTCATAAGTCTTCAATCCCACGAATCGCTCCTTATTTATGCGTCCTTTGCCAACGAGTCTTCTTAAGAAGCTTCTTATGCTGGTGCTTGGACATCTTCTTTTTTCTCCACTTAACGACTGAACCCATTAGACACCCTCAAAGAAAGTTATTTTGTCTCCCGGCGCCAAGGTAACTATTGCCTTTTTCCAGGGTGAGTTAGTCACTTGTCTCCTGCCAAAGCTTCTTGTCTTGCCGGGCACCGTCATCACATTGACTTTATTTACCTTCACCTTAAAAGCTTGTTCCACTGCCTCCTTAATCTGAGACTTGGTAGCCTTGCCTGCCACCTCAAAGGCATATTTGTCTTCCTCCTTCAGCGAAGTAGCCTTCTCTGTAATTAAAGGACGCCGTAGAACTTCGTAAATATGCAATTTATTCACCCCAAATTTGCTCAATATTGTGTATTGCTGGTACAGTGGCTACCAGCATTTTATAGGAAAGCAAATCCAATACATTAATTAGAGTCGAAGGTACAACCTTGACTTCAGGCAAATTAGCTGCTGATTTGACCACACTGGGTGTGGACTGAGCAGTAATAATCAAAGTGGAGGCATCGATGCCGAGTGAGGACAAAACATTTATCATATCTTTTGTCTTTGGTTCCTGAAAAGCAAGCTCCTGTACTAATTTTATATTTCCCTCTCTAACTTTCGCGGAGAGGAGGCATTTCAAAGCCAACTTCCTCATTTTCTTTGGCATTGATTGGCGATAACTACGTGGCTTGGGTCCAAAAACTACCCCACCCCCCCTGAGAAGAGGTGATTTTATATCCCCCCTTCGTGCTCTACCGGTATGCTTTTGGGGACGAAGCTTTCTTGTACTTCCACTAACTTCCCCCCTTGTCCTAGTAGATGCAGTACCCTGGCGCCTATTAGCTAACTGTCTAGTCATTGCCTGGTGAACTACCGCCTTGTTAAAGGGAATATCAAAAACAGCCTGGCTAAGCTCCATTTGGTCAATAATTTCACCGTTTAAGCTATAAACTGGCACTTGCACTTCCTGTTACCTTACTTTCTCAATTACTAACAACCCCCCATTGGCTCCAGGTATTGCACCCTTCACCAAAAGCAAACTGCGCTCTGGGTCAACTTGAATTACCTCGAGATTACGCGCTGTTACTCTCCTATTTCCCATATGCCCTGCCATGCGTTTCCCTTTAAGCACCCGACCGGGAAAAGTGGTAGCCCCAATTGAACCAGGGGCACGATGGCGGTCAGTTTGACCATGGGTCTTTGGCCCACCGGCAAAATGATGCCGCTTAACTACGCCAGCAAAACCTCTGCCTTTAGAACGGCCAGTGACATTTACCAGGTCACCTTTCTTTAGGAAGCTAATATTCACTTTGTCACCACGCTTGACTGAGCTAATATCATCAGTCTTGAATTCGCGAAGATAGCGAACATTCTCCAGGCCTCGAAGATGTCCCTTCTTTGGAGAGTTAAGCTGAGATTGCTTCACCTTGTCCTCAATAGAGCCCATCTGGATAGCATCATAACCATCCCGGTCCCGTATTTTTATCTGTGTTACCACAGAAGGCCTAGCTTGAATAACGGTTACTGCCACCGTCTCTCCGTTTTCCTGGAATAGCTGCGTCATGCCTATTTTCTTACCAACAATACCTGGAAACATACTTTCACCTATAACTTAATATCTATCTCCACTCCAGATGCCAAATCAAGATGACTCAGGGCATCTATAGTCTTGGAACTTGGCTGCAAAACATCAATTAACCTCTTATGAGTCCTGATCTCAAACTGTTCCCTGGAATCTTTATCGATGTTAGGGGAACGAATAACACAAAATTTTTCGATATGCGTGGGTAAAGGCACTGGGCCAACTACGACAGCCCCGGTACGTTCAACTGCATCTACTATTTGCCTTACTGCTTGATCAGCCAATCTATGATCGAAGCTTTTAATTTTGATACGAACTTTCTGCTCGGTCATCTGGTTCTTCCCATTCTAACTGCAATTCGTCCAACCAAATCTTGAGGTAATTCTTCATAACTATGAAAACACATAGTATGACTCGCCCTACCTTGGCTGAGCGATCTCAAATCTCCAGCGAAACCGAATGTTTCCGCCAGAGGAATAAGACAACTGATAGTGGAGGACTCGACGCGACTCTCAATGCCTTCAATATGAGCTCTTCTAGAGTTTAAATCGCCAATGATGTCTCCCAGAAACTCATTGGGAGTCGTTATTTCCACCTTCATAATTGGCTCGAGAATAACAGGTTTAGCTTTATCTATCCCATCCCTCGTAGCCATGAAGGCTGCCATCCTGAAAGCCATATCTGAAGAATCGACTTCGTGAAAGCTCCCGTCATACAAAGTCACTTTTACATCTATAACAGGGTAACCAGCTAATCCTCCACTCTGTAAAGCCGACTTAGCGCCGGCTTCTACCGAGGGCGTAAATCCCTTAGGTATGGCCCCACTTCGAATCTGGTCATGAAACTCAAATCCACTGCCACGCTCCCCTGGCTCAATTCTAAGCCAAACGTGACCGTATTGTCCCCTGCCGCCGGATTGACGGATAAATTTCCCTTCAGATTCCACAGGAGTGGTGATTGTTTCCTTATAAGCGACCTGAGGCTTACCAGCATTGACTCTTATACCATATTCGCGGAATATACGTTCCATTAACACTTCAAGATGAAGTTCACCCATCCCCGAAATCAAAGTTTGCCCTGTTTCTTCATCATGATAAACCTTGAAGGTGGGATCCTCCATAGCAAGTTTAGTCAGGGAATCATCTAACTTGTCCTGGTCGACTTTACTTTTAGGTTCAACAGCCATGGCAAGCACCGGTTCAGCAAATCGTATAGGCTCAAGAAGCACTGGCCGTGTGGGTTCGCAAAGGGTATCACCTGTCGAGGTCATCTTAAGTCCCAGACTGGCCACAATGCTTCCAGTCTCAGTGTAGTCGATCTCTTCCCTGTGATTTGCATGCATAACATATAGTTTTCCCAATCTCTCTTTCTTATTTATGCTGGAGTTCAAGACTTGTGCTCCGGCCTTTACCACGCCTGAGTATACACGCAAGTAGACCAGTCTGCCCATAAACGGGTCAAAAACCGTTTTATACGCTAAGGCAGAAAAAGGTTCATCATCGCTCGCCAGACGAAGGATCTTCTCTCCACTTTTAATATCTGTAGCCGATATTGGAGGAACATCTAGCGGTGATGGGAGGTAATCTACGATAGCATCAAGCAATAGCTGGATGCCTCTATCTCTCAAGGCACTGCCACAAAGGACAGGCACTACACGGTTAGAAATAGTCAACCTCCTTATAGCTGCCTTTAATTGGCCGACAGAAATTTTTTGTCCCCCAAGGTAGAACAACATAATCTGCTCATCGAGTTCAGCTAAATTTTCAATCAATGCCTGACGATGCTTGGCTAATTCAGCCTCACTGCCCTCCTCAGTCGAAGCCACATTAGAATCAACTGGGAAAGTGATGACTTTATTTTCTACTAGGTCGATGATGCCTCGAAAGTTCGTTTCACTTCCTATCGGGAATTGTATAGGTATCGCTTTGCTCTGTAGCCTTTCATTAATCATAGTTACCGTGTGGTGTAAATCAGCTCCAATCCTGTCCATTTTGTTAATAAAACAAATCCTGGCCACGCCATATTTATCTGCCTGACGCCACACAGCCTCTGACTGCGCTTCCACTCCAGCTACACCATCGAAAATCACAACCCCACCATCTAATACTCGGAGGCTACGCTCCACTTCAGCGGTGAAATCTACATGACCTGGGGTATCGATGATATTTATACGATGTTCTCGCCAGTGACACGTAGTAGCTGCTGAAGTAATGGTAATACCTCGTTCTCTTTCTTGCTCCATCCAATCCATTACTGCAGTTCCCTCGTCAACGCTTCCGACCTTATAAGTACGTCCTGCATGATATAATATCATTTCGGTAGCTGTGGTCTTGCCCGCATCTATATGAGCAATAATCCCTATATTTCGTATTTTTTCCAAAAGGAAAGTCCGCAACATTAGCTTATTCCTTGCCTCAACTATTGTTTTTAACACTACTTCTCACCAGCGATAGTGAGCAAAGGCTTTGTTAGCCTCTGCCATCTTGTGAAGATCATCTCGTTTCTTGATTGCTGTCCCCCGACTATGGATAGCGTCTATCAATTCGCTTGCTAACTTTTCTTCCATAGACTTGCCACTGCGAGCTCGCGCTGAAGAAATGATCCACCTCATGGCGAGTGCTCGCCCGCGATCTTCTTCCACCTCTAAGGGGACCTGGTAGGTAGCCCCGCCAACACGGCGTGATTTAACCATCAGAAGCGGCGTAGCATTCTTGATCGCTCGCTCTAAGGCTTCTTCAGGACTGCTATTCACTTGCTGAGCAGCAAGCTGCAAGGCATTATAGGCAATGCGCTCCGCTGTAGCTTTTTGCCCTCGTAGCATCAGCCTATTAATAAATTTAGCCACCGTAGTGCTGCTATGTTTAGCATCTGGTGGTGGTATCCTTTTTACTACTTTTCTAGTTCCTCTTGGCATTTGATATCCTTGTTATTTTTGTACCTTGGCCCCATACCTACTGCGACCTTGTTTGCGATCAGCTACACCTTCAGTGTCTAGAGTGCCACGGATAATATGGTAGCGGATCCCAGGAACATCCTTAACTCGGCCACCACGAATTAAAACTACCGAGTGTTCCTGTAAATTATGTCCTTCACCAGGAATATAAGCCGTCACTTCCATACCGTTAGTCAGCCTAACGCGTGCAACTTTTCGTAATGCCGAGTTGGGCTTCTTGGGTGTAACCGTCTTAACCAAGGTGCATACACCTCTTTTTTGAGGTGATCCTTGAGCCCATCTAGTTTCCCCTTTCATCGTATTTCGGATGTAATGTAATGCTGGGACCTTGTTTCTCTTTCCCAGTTTCTTCCGTCCTTTACGAACAAGCTGGTTAACTGTTGGCATTCCTATTCTATACTCCTTCTATACTCCTTCTATATTCCCTGTTTTTACTCCCTATTTCGGGCAATCAAAAAGCCGCCTGGTTATTTGCCGGTCTACTCCAGGAAAATTTGCTCGGCTTCAGCCAGCCAGCTTTGATAACTCTCTAAGCTTTTACCTTCTAGTAGACGCCAACTTAATAATTTAACACAAGGTAATTAAGCTGTCAACTGGGGTGCTAGCTTGAAGGTAAAAAGGTGACATTCTACCTTCTTGGCAACAAATAGTGTACTAGCTAATCACATGGGTAACACTAAGAAAATATTTTAGCAAGTTACTATTCATTACACTCTATGTGGGTAAGATAGCCAAGGGATCGGTGTCGATGGTTGATTATACTCAGTGACCTATTCGGTTAGTCAGGAATTGAAGCCCCATGGTCCAAAGACAGATTTGAGTTGTGGAGTCATTCATACTTTAAGGTCTCATCAAATAGTTCCATCTTCGAGTTATTCTCAGGGATTTTGACCCTTCTGAAGTACCTCTGGATATTTAATCTGGCAGTAGTCCTTTAAAATTCCAGGGTGAATTCACTCTAGCCTCTACCTGTAAATTTTCAATGGGCTGATTGACGAGGTAGTAAAGTCTATAAATTCTGTATTAACCTGCCTCGACAAACAGGCAGCCGGTAATCCTCTTTACTTCTGTCATTCCCTGGTATCGCCCAAGGCTTCGCTCTCCAAACCGGCCTTGCCGGGTACCGATTCGTAGTAAATCTCGTGCCGATGGCTTTAATCTCTCTCCTGTCCAGCCCTGAGGGCTAGCAATATTCCAATGGGATTCCCCATAACAAGTCAGGAGCTTCCAATATTTGTGGCCAGCACTACAGATATAATATAATTTAGTGGGTTAGCCTTATAACGTTCGCAAAGTTCAAATACTAGTGCTGTCATAAAAAGTGCAGGTTTCTGCATCCACACAGACAGTCATAACCGAGGAAGTGATTAAAAGAGAAATCATTATGCTCCTGGGCTCATATTTAGCAAGTTTGATCATTTTTATGCCTAGCCGGCTGAAGAAGCCAGTCTCTCGGAGAAGTGTAATTACCACCATCATGCCCTACAGAAAAATAATTATATAAGTTCATAAATCCTACGGCATGCTTTAATTCCATTGTTCTTGTGAGAAGCAAAATCGCTATGCCTATAAAAGCTATACTACCCTGAATCTCCAAAACATCAAAACCCTAACAACCAGGGCTATGCAAGTGGTAGCAGCCAGAGTTTGATGCACATCTCTTGGTCAGCGATAACACAGGAACACCATTGCTATAACAACGGCAGTGAAAAAAACAAACTGTTTCGGTGTTCTCGGGACATTGCCCTTCTTCAGTAGTTTTACCATCTTTTTACCTTCTCTCACCTTTGTGCCTGATATTGAGACACAATTTCCAAAGGCGAGTTTCTCCAAATCCATCCTTGGTTGCTAGATAGGGATTAAAAATAAGGCTGCACTTAGTTCTTGTTCCTTTTACCGTGTTCGCTTATTACAACTCCGAGGACTCCGTTTACTAGCCGTGAAGAAGACTCACTGCCAAAAATCTTGGCCAACTCTATTGCCTCATTAATAGCTACCTTGAACGGAGTTTTATCATTAAATAAAATTTCGAAAATAGCCAGGCGCAAAATATTCCTATCAATGACAGACATCTGTTCTATCGGAAAGGCTGGGGCAAACTTTTTAATAAGAGCATCAAGCTCAGATTTGTTCTTTAGCACTCCTTTCACAAGCTCCTCACTGAAATTAAGTGCTTCTTGAGCCAGTGTTTCCCCCGCTCTTAAGCGAGTTAAAGCTTCCTTCACCTCGTGCTTCGTGCAATCAAGCTCATAAAGCGCTTGGAGAGCAGTGATTCTTGCCTTTCGCCTTGTACCAGCCATTAATTATTCACCCTGGAAGAATTTCGTTTTTCAGAGGACCTCAAATTTATCTGACAAGTTTTGGAGGTGCAAAAGAGCGAAGTTAATTTTTCATGGGCTACTAGTTAGCCCACCTTTACGTGCTAGCTGCACTATATCCTCAATTCCAGATATATTGCAAGTTTGGAGTTCTGAATTGATTCGCCTGATTAAACTGCTAAGCACTCTTCCTGGACCTACCTCATAAAAGGTGGTGACCCCACTGTGCATCATATATTCCACCGACCTTTGCCATTGGATGCAATTACGAAGTTGCTTCACCAGTTCTTTCTTTATCGAATCAACATCGGTTATAGGCCTAGCAGTCACATTAGATATTATAGGGACGGCTGGTGGTCGGAACTCAAAGCTTGAGACGATTTTACCGAATTCAGCTATAATTGGTTCCATCAGGGCAGAATGAAAAGCCCCGCTAACCCTCAAAGGAATAACACGAGCACTTTTTGTTCTGGCTAATTTATTAGCCTCCTCCAGAGCTTGGGCGGCACCACTAATTACAATTTGCCCAGGACAGTTTATATTGGAGATTTCGGTTCCACTATTAACACTTATGTCTTTAACTGCTTCTTCATCAAGCCCTATTATAGCCAGCATGCTCCCGGGATTTTTTAGCCCAGCTTCATACATTAATCTCCCTCTTTCCCTGACAAGCAAAACAGCATCAGTCAAACTAAGCACACAAGCGGCAACCAGAGCGGTATATTCACCCAAACTATGTCCAGCAACAAAAGTGGGGGAGGGAAATTTATCTATTGCTGCCTCTTCAAGCGCTTTAAGGCAGGCAATGCTGACGACTAGTATCGCTGGCTGGACGTTGTGCGTCTTTATCAATTCATCATCGGGACCTTTAAAGCATAAACGGGAGAGGGAAAAACCTAAAGAAACATCGGCTTCATCAAAGACTTTCTTGGCTGAAGGATAGCTCTTATACAAGTCTAATCCCATACCTGTACTTTGGGAGCCCTGTCCTGGAAAAACATAAACTACCTTGGATAACTCAGCCATGCGAACTATTTTTTAGCAGTCTTAACCTCGATTGCTTCTCTATCATTGTACCAGCCACAGTTAGGGCAAACATGGTGAGATAACTTAGGACTGTGGCAATGAGGACACACATCCATAGCACGAGGAGTCAATTTAAGGTGGCTGCGTCTTTTCCCCTGGCGCGCTTTAGCAGTTTTTTTCTTAGGTAATGGCGGCATTTGAATTCTCCTCCTTTATTCCTGGACACTCCGGTCGACATAGGGGTTTCATGGGCAAATTTAACAATACATATTGCCGTATTAACTCACCCAGGTCAAGTATATTTTTAGCATCAATAGTGAAATTTTCCGATTGCTCCGGCGAAGAGATTGCCAAATCAGCTATCGGAAGAAATTCTTCTTCAGCAGTGAAACTTATAGGGCAAAAGAATGTATCAAGACAGCGCCCACATATGAGTTTTACTTCAGCAGTTAATTGACACTGAACTAAAACTCCCCGATTGATATGAATCACTTTTGCCTTTCCTTCAACAAAACCTTCAACTTCTTCATCAATCATACCGCTTATATCATGGCTTTGGCTAGAGCCAGCAGGCTCTTTTAGTAACTGAGTTACATTTATCAAAGCCCTTAAAGATTTTCTTTCCATTTGTCATAACCTAGAAATTAGGGTAAAGCACAAAGTATAATTAATATATCATAAGAGGATCAAGCATCGGAAATAGAAAATGATTATTTTATCACGTTGTGCGGA
>Ga0209636_10001303_pt1 | contig 24971 bp, 16 predicted proteins | sample DeeMarSWOR152_54_FD_187464 | JGI IMG/M metagenome (GOLD analysis project Ga0209636, IMG submission 187464) | Marine sediment microbial communities from White Oak River estuary, North Carolina - WOR-1-52-54 (SPAdes) (version 2) | ecosystem: Environmental > Aquatic > Marine > Intertidal zone >...
TGCCAAGACCAGGCTCATAACACCCAAAGACATTGCTCTCGAGACAATCGGGAGTGCTGAGGTGAAGCCGTTAACAGAGGTTAAGAAACATGCAATAGTTGAGGCAATACGAGAGACCCTCCAGGCTTCGCAGGGCAGTGTCACCAAGACCGCCAAAAGGCTCGGCATCAACCGTAAGACCATCCAGCGTTATATAAAAAAATATCACATCGCAAAATAAATCCATAAGATATAAAGCGAATATTCTTACGAATAGGCATCTAATACATATTAGCTATGTTAGGCATCAATAATACTAACTGTGCCATTGTGGCACACTTGCCACTTGACATTTGCTGAATGTTGTATAAACTTTCTTATATGCCTAAGGTGCAGAAGATACACAAATATCGAATTCTTGAGAAGATTGAGGAGAGTAACTATGCAATTATCTATAGAGCACAGGCTGATGAGAAGAAGGCGACAGTATTAAAAATTGCCCGCCAAGAGAATCCTGAATTCAATGACTTGATCTCCCGCGAATTCCAGGTGCTCTCCCAATTCCAACACCCCAATATTGTTCCGGTCTTTGACTATGGCGTGACTGATGATGGCAGGGCATATTTTACCCAGGAATACCTCCCAGATGAACCCATCAACAAACATTTCACGGGCTATTCTGAGGAGTTCCTGGCTGCTCTTGCGCAGGTGCTCAATGGTCTTGGCGCCTTTCATACCAAGGGATTTATCCACAGCGATCTCAAGCCCGAACACATCCTCTATAATAAAGAGAAGAAAAAGGCGGTGCTCATCGATTTTGGCTTTGCACGACAGCAGCTTGGTGAAGGGGCTATTGACCCTCAAGAATTGAAGCTTGCGGGCACGATTGGCTATATCGCACCAGAGGTCCTTAAAGGTATTGGGATTGACCAACGGAGCGACCTCTATTCCCTGGGCATCATCATCTATGAGATTCTCTCTGGTAAAAGAGTGAAGGATCCGTATGTGCTGATAAAAGATATCCCAGAAGAGATCAACAAAATGGTTTCTCGCCTTGTCTCCAAAGAACCAGCCCTGAGACCGAGCATCCCTGAGTTATATCAGACATTCAGCAGGAATATCAAGGAAATGAAGCTCGAGGTCCCTGCATATAAGGTTACCTTACCCCAAACTGGATTTGTTGAGCCTGTCGAGATTGTCGAAAAGGTCTCTGCAACAAAAGGAACAGCGCTCATCATAATCGGCGACAGCGGTGCAGGCAAGACAAGACTACTGCAAGAACTGAAATATCAGTATTTAATCAAAGGTCATTCAGTATTATTCTATACATCCAGTGAAAAGACCAATTTTTATGATGCTCTACAGAATTTCATCAAGCTCAAGAAGACTGAAGGAATAGATATTGAAAATAAGTTTCAGATCTTTGAAGAGATGAATGAGGCACTGCTCAACTATGCCGAGAATAAAAATGTTATCATCATGGTCGATGACCTTGATCATCTTTCTGATTATGAGCTGGGGTTATTCCGGTATCTTGGTTATGGTGTTCACAATGCAAATATTCTATTACTTGGTGCCGCTGGGTCTCAGAATAAGATTGATACACTCGGTTTTGAAATATTGCCTCTGAAACCATTTTCGTACGATGAGACACAAAGATTATTGGGAAAAACGTTTTTCAAAATAGAACGATTGGCTGACTTTGCCCAATGGCTCCACAAACAGAGTGGCGGCAATCCCCTATTCATTGTAGAGATTTTGAAAACCTTGTATGAAAATAATGTTCTTTATTTTGAATCAAATCAGTGGCAAATTAAAGTCGATGCACTTGAAGAAACGGTCATACCAGAAAAACTTGATGATCTACTAGAAACACGCCTCCGAGAACTCGGTGACGAGGAATTAAAGATATTGAAAATTCTATCTCTTGCCAATCACCCTTTAGAGCCTGCTCTTGTTAGTTCCCTTTTGAAAACTGATGTTAGTATTAGTACTGAACATTTGAAGACTTTGCGATTAGTAAGGGAAGAAATCATCAACAACCACAGGGTAGTAACAATACCGAACCAAATACTTAATCAAATAATAGACAAAAATAGTAATGCAGAAGAAAGGCGAACATTTTCTGATTTACTCATTCAATCCATAGAAACCGTTTATCCAGACGAAAAGGATTACTTTCCTCTTCTTGCCCGATTAAGTGAAGAAGTTGGTGATAAAGAAAAAGCGTATACATATTTTCAGCGCGCTGCAGACAATGCCGAAGCAATATATGATTATGATGCAGCTTTGAGATATTATGACAAGCTTGTTGAATACAGCAAAGATATGAACACAGAAAAGTATGCAGACTTTTTAGTCAAGATTGGCGATCTAAACCAATCACTCGGCAATTCTGAACAAGCACTGAGATTTTATGATAATGCATTATCAACTAAAACTGGAAAATTAGCACCGAAAATTTATTACAGTCTCGGTAGAGTATTTTACACAAAAAGTGAGTATAATAGTGCGGTCGAATATCTGCAGAAAGCAATAGAGTCTATGAATCAGAAAACTTTTGAATACATTAAAGCAGCTAATCATTTAGGTTATGCATTAGCAAATCTCTCACAGTTCAAAGAAGCAGAAGCAATGCTTAAGAAGTCGCTCGCTTTATCAAAGGAGCTTAAAGATGTGAAGGCTGAGGCCGAGACATTATATTGCCAGGCAAGTATTGAATGGTTTAAAAATAATATTGACAACGGAATTAGAATTGCAGAGAATCTTTTACATATATGTGAAAAAAATAAACTCTCCAAAAATTATGCTTATTGCGCCGGTTTACTTAGTTCTTTCTATCAACAGAAAGGAGATGTGCGAAAGGCACAAAAGTTTCTTGATTTTGCTGTTAATGCATTCTATAAAATAAAACACATTCAAGCTCAATGTACAGCGATGAGCAATTATGCTTTACTATTGACTGAGCAGGGGAAATTCTCTGAAGCGCAACATTTATATCGGAAGACATCAATTCTTGCACAAAAGATCGCTAAGAAAGCAATTTATCGATTAGCATTGTCAAGCATTGCTAGCATAGGTGAGGAACTTGGTAGGTTTGATGAAGCTATTGAACTCAACAGAATGGTTTTGCATATCGACCCATATTATGTGTGGTCGAATTATAACATTGCGATAACATTATACAAAAAAGGCATGATTAATGAAGCAAAATCCTTGCTTGATAGGAACCTCAAGGAAAAAGAACAAATCTTATACTGCATTGGCCTAGCACTGGTTACTCTTGCTGAGGGACATATTGAAAAGGCCAACAAATTGCTTAATAAGGGCCTAAACATGATTAACAGGTTAAATCCAGATATTTATATCAAAAATGCATCATTCATGAAAGTAGTTCAATCTTATTATGAAATGGAGGAGTATGAAAAATCATTGGATTTCTCAAAAAAGGTAGCAGATCTCGTGAACCCTCTGAGCAAAGAATACAGCTTCGCCAGCGCTTTCATGAAGATAAATAATTTCAACCTCAAAAATATTAACGAACTCAACATAAGTCAGGAAACTGAGAGATTGAAGCAAATTGGCTGTATCTATGATTATGCATATCTCAAGAAAGTAGCCATCGAATCAATGATGAGAAGAGGTGTTAAAAATGAAAAGATAAAGGAAATTGCTGAAGAGGTGAGTGCAATCAAAGAAATCTTTGAATCCCTGGGTGCAGGTTTAGAACTCAATCGTGTCAAGAAACTGCAGGAACAGCTCTTCCCCATGATTGTAAAAGACTATTCACGCAGAATCATTTCAGATGACTATCTCAAGACCTTTTCACATCTTGCTGAACTCATCAGTGGTCATCTTGGTGATGAGGACTTTATTCTCAATATTCTGGATTTGATAATCAAAGCCACGAACGCGGAACGCGGCGCAGTCTTTATGAAGACAACCAAAGGAATGGAATTTCTCGCTGGCAGGGATATGGACCGCGCCACCATCAAGGATGCCAGTGAATTATCTAAATCTGCCATCGAGGAATTGGAAAAGCATAGAATCGTCTTTGCCCAGGATGCCCTGTCTGATCCGAAGTTCAGCATCAAGAAGAGTGTGATGTTAAATCAGATACGCTCTCTGCTTTGCATCCCATTATCAGTTTCTGGAAATGTGATTGGTGCGATATATCTCGATTCAAAGATTGCGAGTGGGATATTTGGACCACAAGATAAAGACTTTCTCTTTACTGTCTCCAAGATTCTTGCCTCGGTGATTGAGAAGTCCATGGCATTCCAGACAATAACTGAGGAAAATATTTTATTGAAGAGTAATATTATCAAGGACATTGGCAGCGGATATCTCATGGGCAAATCCAGGGCAATGAAAAGAATCTACAAGGTGATTGATAGCGTTGCCGAGACCAATTCTCCAGTACTCATTCTTGGAGAAACCGGAACTGGTAAGGGAATGATTGCCCGGCTCATCCATATGAAGAGCATGAGATGTGACAAGAAATTCATGTCGATCAATTGTGGTACCATTCCTGAGACACTCCTGGAATCAGAGCTCTTCGGTCATAAAAAAGGTGCATTTACCGGTGCGATAAGTGACAAAAAAGGATTATTAGAAGAAGGTGAAGGCGGCATTGTTTTCTTAGACGAAATAAGTAATACGAGTCTTTCATTTCAGGGCAAATTGCTTGAGGCAATTGAGGAGAAGATAATCAGACGTATTGGCGAGACAACGACGAGAAATATTGATGTTAGATTTCTCTTTGCGACCAATAAAGACCTTGAGATTGAGATCGAGGATGGTCGGTTCAGGAGTGACCTCTTTTATCGTATCAATGTCTTCAAGATTGAGGTACCGCCTCTCAGAGACAGGGCGAGCGATATTCCCTTACTTGCTCAATTTTTCCTTGATAAATACAGTCAAGAAATGAATAAGAAGATTGATGGATTTAGTCCCGAGGCGCTGCAGCGGCTTCGGGATTATCTGTGGTTCGGTAATGTACGAGAGCTGCAAAATGTCATTGAGCGAGCAGTGGTGCTCGCCAAGACCAAATTAATCACTCCCCAAGATATTGGATTTGAAAAGGTAAAAACACCCGAAATTCTGTCTCTCAAAGAGATACGGAGAGAGGCAATCATAGAAGCATTGAATGCATCTCGCTGGAATGTCAAGAAGGCAGCAGAATCACTTGGCATTGGCAGGAGAACCCTGCATAGATATATCAAAAACTTCAATATTGTGAAAGAAAGTACAATAACCGTGAATCGCAAGAAGTAATAGAAAAATCTTTCGTTCTCCACAAAAGCTCTACACATAACTCCAAAATGTGTGCCAAAGTGGCACAACATCAATCTCATAACATTACTGTTTTCTGCATGTTTATAAACATACAAAAAAGTGTGCCAGAAAGGCACACACATTGATCATGACTTTTAAGTCTCGTATTCCCATTGCGTCGAAATATCAAAGTTAGCACCCCTGGCACAGAATTTGCTTATTAATAGGGTGGTGATGAAGATGAAGCGAGCGAAAATAAACTTAAACCTCGAAATCCTGAAAATGGAGGATGGCGTATGCATATAATACTCGTTACTCTGACAGTCATTCAATTAAGTGCTGCATTTCTTGCGCTTCTCTATATCAGGAAAAGTCCCCGTTTTACGTGGTCATTCATCGGACTTGCCCTATTACCCATTGGGGTGAAGGAACTTATGACTCTGGTCACCATATTGCTCCCCCCTTCTTTACTATACGGAATCATTGCCGGTCTTGTTATTTCAGGAGGAATTCTTATCATCCATAGAATTTTTAGGCAATTTAAGCAAAACATAACACATTTGAAATCACTATGCGATATTGACCGCGCCATGCTGTCGAGCCTCAGCCACAAGGGTGTGATGAATGCCATTATCGACAAACTGAATGCAACGCTCAACACAGACGCTGCAGCAGTCCTCACCATCACTCATGATGGGAACGGATATGGCTTCAGTACTGTGGTGTCCTATAATATCAGCAAGAGATTGCAGGATTTTATTCAGACAAGTAGCAATGGTTTTGTCTCTTCAGTCATCGATAATCGTAAGCCGCTCCTGATTTCAAAGATTGACGATGATGAAGATGAAAATTTCCTGACGACCTTAAAGGATGAAGGCTTTGTTTCTTATATGGCATCACCGATCATCATAAAGAGAAGTCTACCAATTGGTGTATTGACGCTCTATTCAAAGAAACCAAGACAATATACCAAAGGAGAAATTGAATTCATCAATGCTATCTGCGATCAAATAGCAATAGTCATAGACCGAACACACCTCCTTGGCAGAATTCAAGAATTAAGTTTTGAATCGGTGCGCGCGCTTGCTGAGGCAATCGAGTTGAGGGATCCCTATACAAGGGGGCACTCAATCCAGGTTGCAGATTTGGCAGTTGTGCTCGCCAAGGCAATGGGTTTACCTGAACAGGAAATCCCGCTTATTGAATTCGCCGGGTTACTCCATGACATCGGCAAGATTGCAATACCAGAAACGATCCTCGAGAAGAAAGACAAGTTAACAAAAGATGAATGGAAGATAATCAAGAAACATCCAACGCATAGTGTGAAGATAATAGAACCTGTTCTTAATCTGAAGCCCATACAAGATTGGATACTGCATCATCATGAGCGATGGGACGGTGACGGGTATCCATCTGGCCAGAGAGAGAAAAACATTCCCATCGAGTCCAGGATACTCGCTGTCTGCGATACCTACTCGGCAATGCTCGAAGATAGGCCATATCGTAAAGGATTGAAACTCGATGAGATACGAAGAGAGATGAGACGGGTTGCAGGCACACAACTCGACCCGGCAGCCGTTAACACTTTCTTGAATCTCGATCTCGAGGATTTGAATAATAAGACTTCAGAGAAGTCAAGGCATCAAGCCTGGCTGCCGGTAAATAACGGTGCGAAAAATTCAAAGATTTCTTTACAATATTCAACCCTTAGCAACGCTCCTCCTCTGAATCCCACTGAAGCGTAGTGTGTAGTGCAATGCTACATACTACGCTTCAAACCACAAGATAGACTTAAGAGTAACACATCTCCTTGACAAATGAACTACTTTAGGCATAATATTGCATAGGTGTAGTACGAGACTTTGGGATTTAAGTCTCGATTATGGGTTTGAGAATAGAGGAGGTTCATAGTGAAGGTGCTGCATCTCTACGAAATCAGAACACTCGATGGGTCTAGCTATCGAGGTGAGATTGCCCATAGGGATGACCAGAAGATAATACTCAGAATGAGGCAAAGATCACCAGAACAGAAATTGCGCATACTCAACAGCGTTATTAGCTCGATCAAAGACATCGGCTGGCAAAGGGCATATGCTTTAAGAACATGAAGTCAAGATTTTTTAAAATTTTGTTATAAAGAGATTATCTGAGAGGAGCGTAAGATGAAGAAACTGACTATTTGTTTTATCGTAATGCTCATGCTTGGCGGTTTATTCGGCCTTGCTCTGCAGAACATTGTACCTGATGCTCCTGTGAGTGGTGTGGCCTATGCGGACCCCTATCTGTGCGGCATGCCTGGTCAAGCGCCACCGGAGCCAATTCCTGCTCATGGGTTACTCGGACCAAAATAAGGAGGCATCTTAAATGAAGGTTCTGCATCTGTATGAGGTCAGAATGCGCGATGGTGCGCGCTATCGCGGTGAGATTGCACATAGGGATGCCGAGAAGATTGTGCTCAGGCAGAGATTCCCTGAGCAGAAGATGCGCATATACAATTCCGGCATCAGTTCAATCCAAGACATGGGCTGGCAAAAGGCGTACGCCTTGAGATAAAAAATTTTTCGACCTGACCTCAACTAGCATTGGTTGTGTTGCTGAGACTTAAATCTTTTGGAACTGCAACTAATCCAACTCATTAATTACCAAATACAGTAACTCCTTCAAGTATTGCTGGCTTCCATTCAGATTTATTGCACAAATAATATTACTTTCTTTCAGAAAGTAAACACCTTTACATTCTCCCCTGGCTCAGAGATTGCTTCGGCGCATCGTGAGAGACTTTGTAATGACAGGACGGAATCTGATTCCCCTCTCGAAAAATTCTTCTACGAGACTTAAAGTGCAACAGGGCCTTTGCTCGCAATGACTGCAGCAGCAACTTCGCGACATCCCAATACTTTCTCTAAAGAGCGTAGTTGCCGGCAAGGACACAATGATTGAATAGGGAACGCCAGGCGCAGACACCACGGTGTCTTGCTATTCGATTATTCCATTATTCTAAAATAATCGAACAATCGATCCCCCCTTTAAAAAAAATATATCAGTGCTGTAAAACATACTCTGCCCCAGGTATACTTTCGGTGATCGTAGGCGAACAGTGCATTAGGAATATTTAGTGTGTTATTCCTAAGGGAAAATGTTAATTTTGAGTATAGCATATTTTTTTTATTTTTCAAGTACTTTACCTTTTCCATAGACGAATTTCCGCCATGGGTGATGAGCAGGTGGGCGATAGATTTTTCGTAGTGGTACGGCATGATATTCTCTTTGGTTCAGGAGTTTTTCCATTACTTTTTCTTGTTTGAGAATTTTGTTGTTTTTAGCGAGTTGGGATTCAGCAATAATGTGACCTTTATAGACGATCAAGATCCGGCGATCTTCCAGGAGGCAGACTTCTACTTGTTTCCGGCTAAAGGAGAGCACCATGCGTGAAGGTGGGATTTGCACGATCTGGCCATGGATTCGGATGGTGTTGTCATTGTTCACGCGCCGTGTCTTTTTATCACAGAGGATGAGATCGAGATTCTGTTCTTTTGGTAAGGGCATATAGGTTGATTCCGCTTGATGGGTGTAGCGTGCATTATACCAGGGGAGGAAGGTTTTCCGGAGGAATTCATTGGCTTGGGCATAGGTTTTGATACCAGCGAGTCTCATTTCTTTAATGAACCGATCCTGAAACAAGCGGAAGGTTACTTCGATGCGGCCTTTGGCTTGGGGTGAGTTCGCCCAGATGATATTGATGCCTAATTCCTTCATGGCGCGTTCAATTTGAGTATCTGTTTGTTCTGGGTCGACCGTATAATGGAGACCGCCATGGCGGGTCGTTTTAAAATGACTGGCTTTATCTACATAGAGGGCCATGAAGATACCTTTGAGCTCAATGAAACGCCTGAGCACGTGCATATTGGCAAAGAGGGTATCCTGAGGAAAGAGTCGCGCATAGGGGATTTCATTGGTCGCATCATCAATCATCGCGATGAGCCACCATTTCTCTTTGATCTTTGGGAGCCATTGATGCTGTGAGGAGTCCATTTGCACCAGAAGGCCAGCTTTGGGCATGCGACGGCGTTGACGATGGACCTTTCTTCTTTTCTTGGACGCATGGTCTTTGTGTTTTATAAGTATTTGCCGTATCGATTCGTAACGGTACACCAGCTTGTGGAGATCCCGGAGTTTCTCCATAAAATGCATGATATTGAGATCATAGTAGAGCTTCCGGCGTAACCGAATGATCGCTTGAACATCACGCTCAGGAATCTTATTGCCCGGCGGCGTAATCGCGGGTCTCCTGAGTAATCCCTCAAACCCATCAGCGAACAATCGCTTCTTTAATCTCGATATGTGAACGACACTCAGATTGAGCAACTGAGCCGCTTCTGTGCCTTTCAGCTTCTTCTCAATAACATCCTTTAAAATCCTATATCGCTTAATATCTTTCATCGTTACTAATAACCTCTCTCCTTTCATCTGCACTACTCTCCTTTCTCGTAGAGAGTACTGTAGAAACCAAATATCCGCAACTACCAAAAATTAACATTTCCGCTTAGTAATAACTATTAACATTTCTGCTTGGTAATATCATTAGGAATATTTAGTGTTGACATAATTAGATATATCTATATAATTTCAATAAATTTGCATTTAATCTAGGATATTTTAGAAAAAAAGGTTAAAATGAATAAGAAAATACTTCTCACGCTTCGCTTTGTGCTTATTCTGGCGACAGTCCTTGTAATGACATATTCAAAAAGAGGTCTGCATGTCTTCGCTCCGGGATATTACATTGCCCTCATCTATTTTGTCTCAAATTTCATACTCTATTTCCTGTCCGAAGACGTCCTGTCCAAACAATTCGTCTCTTTTTCCATTTTTCTCTTTGATGTTGTAACTATATCTTTAGGCATATATTTCACACAAGGTGTTGAGACTGATTTCTATCTCATCTATTTCCTTGTTATATTTGTCGCCTCTATTGGTCAGGGAATAGGTGGTAGTGTACCCATTGCCATAGTTGCAAGCATTATCTATGGTTGGATGATTTTTCGAGCCAATCCTGGCATCTCTTTATTGGATTCTAAATTCCTCATCAGGATTCCATTCCTTTTCATCATTTCACTAGTAAGTAGCTATTGGTCTCAATCCGCGCGTCGTGAGCTTAAGGAGAAGAGGGAACTCGAGGAGTCTACTCGAAAATTAGAGACAGAAGTTGCTCGCGTCTCTGCCAAAGAAACAGAGCTCCGTGAGTATAGTGAAAAAGTTATAAGTAGCGTCACCAGTGGTGTAATCGCAGTGAGAAGCGACGGTACGATTACCACCCTCAATCCTGAAGCCGAAAGGATATTGGAACTGCACAGAGAAGATGCAATCGGGCAAAACATAAAAGAGGTCGACCGTATCAGTGCGTTGTGGCAAAAGATGGAACACTCAATGAATTCCGGAACACCCATGTTAAGAGAAGAAGTCTCCATATTGAATAAAGAAGACGAGTCAATACCCATTGGAACCTCCATTTCGCCAATCACTGGAGCAAAGGAGAATTTGTCAGGGTGCGTTGCAATCTTTAGAGACCTTTCAGAGATAAGGGCACTCGAGGAAAAACTCAAACAGACGGAGAGACTTTCATACCTTGGCAAAATGGCAAGCTGGGTAGCTCATGAAATTCGGAATCCCCTAACAGCCATTGGTGGCTTTGCTCAGCTTCTTGAAACTGCTGATGATAAGGAAAAAATAAAATTATTCAGTTCAGAAATCAACAAAGGAACACAAAGGATAAATAATATTATTGATGACATTCTGGCATTTGCAAGGACAAAGAGAAACGTGGCGTACGCCAACATCAATCTAAAAAAATTAATAGAATCCATTACGAGCAGTCTAACAGACATTAAGATTTCAATAGGTGGTGACAAACCTCCAACAATAAAAGGCGAAATAGATTCTATCAGAAGGCTCTATATCAATTTGATAAATAATAGCATTGAGGCAATGGATGAAAATGGTAGGTTAGAGATCAACTTCACTCAAGACAGCGATTACTACATTACCGAAATCATCGATAATGGTAGAGGAATATCAAAACAAGACATGAAAAAACTCTTCACACCATTTTACACAACAAGACAGAGAGGGACCGGTCTTGGACTATCAATTGTGAAAAAGATCATCGATGAACATCAAGGGAAGATTGAGATAGAGAGTAATAAGGGAAAAGGCACTCGTGTTCGTGTCTACTTACCAAAAGAGCCAAAGGTTGATAATACTGCTCCATAACGTGGAATAATTGAGGGCAAGTGATGAGAAAAAGGGTGCTTGTGTGTGATGACGAAGAATCAATAAGACTGTTGCTCCACGAGACACTCAAAGAAAACTATGACGTGACTGAAGCGGTAGATGGCCGAGAGGCATTAAGATTGTCAAGCAGTGAACCATTTGATCTCATTATCATCGATATAAAGATGCCCGGAACACACGGCATCGAGGTGATTGAACAGATACGGGAAAATAATAAAAACTTACCAATAATAATATGTTCTGCCTATCGACTAATGGAAGACGACAATGTACTCAAGAGTGCAGATGTCGCCGCATTTGTCACAAAACCCCTCAATATTAATACATTGAAGAAAAAAGTATCGGAATTAATAGGATAAGCATTGACGCCGGTAAAAATGTGGAACGGACTAAACCTCTACAATCTTCTTCCCTCGCTCTTTGTCTAAAAAGACCAATAAACATCTCAGGCTCTTTCCTGGATAGATTTTTTCCATGCCCCTTTTATAGACACGCATCTGATGGACATATTCGGGTTTCTGCTCTCCGGTTTTATAGTCAATAATCATCATCCTGTCTGGTTCAATTATCAACCGGTCAATATAACCAGACACGTCCTTTTTTTCTTCTTCAAAATATATCGGTAATTCATTTTTACATCGCATATCTTGACTGTCCTTGAAGAAGAGAAATCTTAGATCAGGATCAGTCAGTGTCTCGGTCAAAAGTGCCCTCACACGCGCCTCAATTTCTTCTGACTCTTCTGGTGTCCGCACATATAGATTCTTGATGAATGCTACCACATCATCGACACATTGTTCAATCTCCACATCATCAAGCCACTCGATTTTACTCAATGCACGGTGAATCATTGAACCGAATTCGATACTCAGTCGTCTTGAGGCGTCGATAATCTCGATACCCCGTTCTGTCGGGCTATATAGTGTACGTTCTTCTTTAATAACGAGGGGTTCCTCAGAAATGGGCCCATATGGCTTCTCTTCTCTTTTCGGCGGCGGTCTTTCTTTTTTAATCACCTCACCGACTGAATATGTTGTGCTTCCTAATTTCTCAGCGATTTGATCAAGCCAGAATCCTAGTCCCCTCTTCAGATGATTAAATCCTAAGACGTAGATGCCGTTCTTGGCTCGGGTTAGGGCAACATATAAGAGATTCAACTCATCACCCTTAAGGCGCTCCTGTTCTGCCTCTTTCAACCTTTGAAAATACTTCCCGTAGGCACGCCAATAGAACTTCTCTGGCCTTGCACCATTGTCCACATAGGAAAACAGCAACTGTTTATTCTCGTACGACTGTACCTTCCAGTTTGTCTCAGGAATGATGACGACCTCAAACTCCAATCCCTTTGCCTTATGGACGGTAAGTATTTTCACACCCTCAGGATGGATCTCTTTTATTTCAATAGACATACCAGCTCTATCTAGCCAATCAATAAATGAACTGAGAGAACCAAATCCCTGTCCAGTATAATCCAATGCTACATCAAGTAGTGTGCCAAGTGAGTATGATATCTTCAGACGCAATTCCATATAAATCTGGTAGATGAGCTCATAGGGATTGAGGAAGTGAACGAGTGGGAGCAGGCTGGACAGCTTTTTCGTTACAGGCCACCCTGGATGACTGTTTCTGAGGTTCAAATACAGTGATTTTTGGGTTGAGGGAAGGCGTCGTAGTGTCTCCTCTTTTATCTTAAATATGGGCGACAACAATACGTGCATGAGCGCAAAATCGTTCTCTGGATTATCAAGAAATCTGAGGAGATTGAGAATGAACCTGACGTCGCTGTCACTCAAGATATCGGCTCTCGATCTACTCACACAGGGTACTCTTCTCTTTGTGAGTTCTTGAGCAAATGCAGCACCAAACTTATTGGTCCGAACCAACACGGCGATATCTGAATACTCATAACCATGTTCGTTGTGGAGTTCCTCAATGAGTTCAGAAGTTCTCTCCATAACCTTCTGATCACCTTCTTCCTTCGCGGCAAAATCTCCACATTCTTCTATCCTTATCCACCCGCCCACATTATCTGATCGTGCCTTATCTTTCTTACCGAGTACCATATTCACGAATCTGACAATCTCTTCTTTACTCCGATAGTTCACGATCAATTCATCCTTCTTGATCTTGCCGGGATATTTCTTGATGAGCGTGTAGAACAACTCAGGTGTACCACCACGCCACCGGAATATTGCCTGTTTTGGGTCACCCACATAAAAGATACTCTTCTCTCTGGGCTCAACTGAGGTTATCTCTGAAATGAGTGGCTCCATGACCTCGAGTTGACGATGGCTTGTATCCTGAAATTCATCAATCATAAGATGTCGCAGTTCAGCACCCACCTTAAAATAGAGATACTCTGGTTCAGGATTATTCCTAAACGCCTCGAGGGTATACGCCTCAATATCATCAAAGCTTATCACATTTCTCTCTTGCTTCTTTCTTTGAAATAGTCTATGGATATCTACTATGGGCTTGAGGTGAATGAGAATCTGATAATCAGAGAGAAGTCTGAGATATAGTTCAGCACAATCATTGAGTCTTGTCACAATGTCGGAGAATTGAGTTGACCTCTTGCCCAAAGAATTCGTGAACTTCTTAATATACGATTTCTGATCAATATCGCGCCTCAGAAGAGATTCAGTATATGCAGATTTAGTCAGTACCTTGAAATCCTTAGTCTGAATGTACTGTTCAATGATATTACATAGCCTCAGCATATGGTTGTTCATTTGGTTGCTCTGCGATTTTTCGCCACAGATAAAATCCCTAAATTCCTTGAGCAGTTTTATGAACCTCTTTTCTTCTTGGGCAATGCTTGAGCGAATTGCCTTCTTTTTACCCACGAGCTCTTTCAGGTATCCGATCCAGGGAGTGATACAAGAGGAGACATCACGAATACTCGCTTTGATACTCGTTTCCTGCTGCTTGACTAATTCATTGAGTGTAGCGAGGACATCTGGTTTCTGAGCAACACTCTCAAAATACCTGTCGAGCACAGACTCATAGATGAGTGCCTCCTGTGTCTCATCGATAATTTCATATCCTGGAAGAATACCTGCAGCAAAAGGAATACTCGAGAGGAATGAAGCGAAGAGACTATGGAATGTCCCCACGTTCAACTCAGACAAATTGTTGAGGAGATACCTCTTCTTCTGCTGGGCGTGCGCTCTTATGTCGGGAAACAACTGACAAAACTCTTCTATGATACCCTTTTCAGATTCGTCCTCTGTCTTACCGGTCTTGAGTACATCAAGATACCTCATGATTCGGCTCTTCATCTCAAATGCCGCCTCATTGGTAAAAGTAATCCCACACAGCGAATCCAGAGGATATTCTGTTTTGTGCAGGAAGAGCAAGAGAAAACGTTCGGTCAGGGCGCGGGTCTTACCAGCGCCAGCCGATGATATCAAGGCAATGTTCTCTATTTTCCTAGACACCTTTCACACCACATAAATGCGTATATGCACAGTACCTGCAATTATCTTGATTCACAGTCTGATGAAAACTCACCTCTTTGTCGAGAATCTCTCTTATTGTTGCCAAAAGCATCTTCTTGAAATCGTTGAGATACACAACAACATCGTCCGCTTGAGCAATTGAAATGAATGTGGTATCTTTGGATATTTCATAATATGCTAACCCACCAATATTTGAAAATTGCCCCTCTGACATAATGAGTCCGTATAAGGGCAGTTGAAATTCTGTGAACTCGTCACCAATGTGATATTTTTTTCGTGGGGGGGCCTTTGATTTATAATCGATAATGTAGTATTTGCCATCATTGATATCGATCCGGTCGGGATAACCAAACAATTTTACTTCCATGTCATTAACCGTTATATCCTGCATAATCTGTTTTTCTATTTTATCGGTCACAATTCTAAAACCTTGCCCAAATCTCTCAAGGTCTGAGCGGAGAAATTTCTCCATTCTCTTTTTATACATTTCTAAATCCAAAAAGCTCACCTGTTTTGGTATATGTGCAAGTTCATTTTTCAAGGAAGAGTACAATCGTTTGTATAACTGCGACTTTGCGTTCTCAAATTCCTTTTCTATAATGCCGCTTGGGAAATCAAATTTATAAAAATATTTGAGCGCATTATGAATCGCTGTACCCCATTCAGCAGGCCCTGCTTCTTCAATGATCTCTTTTGGTTCCTGAATACCGAGGAGATACTTGAGATAAAAGCGGTACGGACATTCCCTATAGTCTTTTAAATGCGTGGGACTCAATCCTTTGCTCGAAAGTAGCTTCCGCAAACCTCTGATGAGGTCATGATCCTTTTTTACCCACCTTTGTGCAATCTCAATTGCTGTACTATTAAGGGGAATCTTTGCTTGGTCAACGACAACTCCAGTATCAATGAGAAAATCAATAAAACGTGAACGAATATCCCTTTTCTCCTCTTCAATATAGGAGATATATACTTCCTTTTTTCCACTTATTAACTCCTGGAAATAATAGTAGTAAAGATTCTCTCGTTCCTTATCATAAGGTAGCCCAATTTCCTTTCGCACTGCCTGATTGATGAAGAGATCTTTTTCACTTCGCCTCGGAAAGATACCTTCATTCATCGACGTTATAATAACACAATCAAAATCAAGATTTCGTGCTTCAAGGAGGCCAATTACCTGGACACCCTTCATCGGATCACCAGTGTGGGTAAACGTCTCGTCCTTCAGAACACTCAGTATGAATTCAAGCATCTTGGCGCCAGTCTCGAGTTGTTCTGCAGGAATTCGTAGTTTCGCAAGAATAGCAAGGTGCTCCAAAAATTCCATAACATCAGGCGAGTTCTTCTTGATGAATTCCTCGTTGTAGGAGAGAAGATTATTGAGCATGTTTATGAGACGATCGACGTATTGATTTAAAGGTAATTGTGATTGGACAGTATCAATACAATTTCTTATCAATGTCACAAGCAGTGCGGACTCATTATCAGTATGATTTTCGAATTCGAAATAATTCAATTGTTTCTCAATCATATCATCCTCGAGACGATAGATGAGAGGACGCAGGGATTTCTTTTCGACTACCGCATTTTTAAAGAGTGGGTGTTTTATGAAAGAAAAGAATTTTTTATAGTGACCGTTATTATCGATAACATCTTTCAACTCCATCAAGAAGGAATAGAGAATGGATTGTGTGAATGGCAAGCCTGCAGAGATGTTGTATTCAAGACCTGATGCCTTGAGCGTCTCGATAACAGCATATAGTGTGGTTTCGTCTACCAGAATAATCGCGATACGATGTGGTTCATAGCGCGTCTCTATCTTTTTCAATACATCTTTCAGAAAAAATGTCTGCTGGGATATAGTCTCTGTTCGTTTGATATGAAAGACCGGCGGCTCGAACAATCGGTCACCGATTATTTTTATAGATTCAACACTCTCTGCATTAATGGCATTGAGAAGTTTGGCGTGCACATAAAAGGGATTATCAGTGTGTATCGCCTTCATTAAATCTCTCTGACTGGAATGGATGATAAATTCAGCAGGCAAGTTGGCCAAGATCTCTCTGATTAACCTGTTCTCTAATGCTGTCGTGGCAGCAATGCCGGCAATGACAATATGTGTATGTTTTTCGAGGATTTCTGTATGGAATTCCTTATAGATTGCTTCACACTTATCGATCTCGTCGTGGTATCCCAATTCTGCACAGTTCTTTTTGTATGTCTCATAGATTCTTTTGAAAATAGTCAATTCATTGTTGACATATTTTTCAGGATAATGCCCTGACAGAATGTGCTCCTCAATTGTTTCAAATGCGACCCGCTCTCTTGATAATTCATCAAAAAAACTGAGAAGACGTGTCCCCACAGAAATAAATCGTAAAAATGGTAAATCCTTCCAGAACTCAACCTTCAAGGAATTAACAACCTTCTTCAAAACAAAACTCCGCTCAATAGTATCGAGCATCAGAGCCTTCTTTCCGTCGATGGATTCATAGATAACCTCCATCAATTCGTTGATCGTCTTCATCGTCGGTGGAATAAAACCGTGCGCTTGTGAGACTTCAAGCATATACCGTCGAAAGTACAGCTTGTTACGCTGACTCGGAAAGATAACGAGCATAGCAGAAAGGTCTGGGAAATCATCACGGTGTTTATCACAGATATATTGTGCGAGGATGCGCAAAAATGGTTGCTCGACAGAAATTATCTTTATTTTATTTACGGACTGAGACATAGTACTATATTATAAATAGCCTCTCTAAAAAGTCAAACCTTATGCACTATCACTGAGCGAGAACTGCAGTATTGACACATCTTAAAAATTGGTTATACTTAAAGGCATGTTAGGCACCCATATCATTGTGACGTTTGTGGTGCTCACATCTATTTTTTCTATCATTCTATTTTCCGGCCGCTTCAATAGACAACGAAGAATCGAGAAGCTCGCTAAAAGCTATGACAGAAATTTTGGAGAGTTTATCCAGATGGTTACAAAGACTCTCAACGCAAAAGACCCCTATACTGCGGACCATTCAGTGCGCGTAATGGAGTACTCTGTAAAGATTGCAAATACCCTTCGTCTGCCTGAGTCTGAAATCGAGTTATTAAAACAGGCATGTCTGCTCCATGATATAGGAAAGATAAGTATTCCCGATGGTATACTGAATAAAAAGGATATCCTCACTGATAAAGAACGAGAACACATACTGAGACATCCTGAAGTGGGCAGACAAATACTCAGTACTGTTAGTGAATTCAAGGAAATACTCGACATTATCTATGCCCATCATGAGCGGGTCGACGGCAAGGGTTACCCGGACGGCAGAACCAGGGATGAAATTCCGTTATTGGCAAGAATTCTCGCTGTTGCCGACACCTATGATGCAATGCTGCCAGAAAGGCCCTATCGTAGGGCAAAGACCAAGGACGAGGCAATACAGGAACTACATAATGTAAAGGGTACTCAATTAGACGAAGAGATCGTAGACAAATTCATTGAGGTCCTCTCAGCATAAAAACCCTTGTTAATTCTCCTGTTCTAAAAGTATAGACACGACAGCTCGGTCGTGTCTCTTGTTAACCCGTACAAGATTCAATTCTTCGGGGGGCTATTAACTTTTTTGGAGAAAGAGGTGTCTAAAGATAAGAGAGGACAGATACTTGAAGGAGGAGAGTCATCTCAGATACTTAAGCTACCTCCTCATTTCGCCTCCTTTTCCTCTCCTCCTTCAAATAAGTGTTGAATATTAGGGGGAATTCCTACGTTTAAATGGAATCTGGTTCTTCTCTTCCTGTTTTTTCTTTTCTTCGAGTCGCCTTTTTATCTGCATCTCTCGTGCTTTTCTTTCTCTTCTCTGTAAGAGCAGATTGATTATCCAAATTAAAAAAACTATACCGATTGCAATAAGAAGTATCTTCATAGACTCTCCTCAATTCTTTTGAATTAGCTATACTGGTAAGTCTATTGATATTTGTTTCAGTGTCAAGCGCTTGGCCTTCAATTCCGCAATGATTTCCTAGGAGCTTGGTAAACGGTATCTCCGGGACTATCTAAAAAAGTCTTGACATTTCAAAAATTTTTACTATAATTATTTAGACTTAAGTCTAAATAGAATCTAAAATTGCGAACCGAGGTCGTGCCATGAAAGATGAACATACATCAAAAGGTCACTCCACAAAGCAACTCAATAGCATTGATGAGGAACTCAATGTGCTCGAAGAGGCACTCTCTGAGCGTGAAAAGGCAGCAGAAGAAATCCGGGAGCTGCTTGAGAGCAAAGAGCAGTACAGCATCCTGACTGAACAGGCACTGGTTGGTGTATATATCTACAGTGAATCTGATAAACGGTATCTCTTTGTAAACAGGACCTTCATGGAGATTACGGGCTATTCACGCAATGAACTCTTGAACATGAATCCATATAAAGATTTAGTCTTACTGCAGGACCGTTGGATAGTTGGAAAACGAATGGAAGCACACCAACGCGGTGAGAATGTTCCTCTTGAGTATACGCTTCGGATTAGACGCAAGAATGGAGAAATTGCCTATATTTTGTCACGGATGAACCCAATTACCTACGGCAACAAAATTGTTTATCTTGGGCAGGCTATTGATATTACAAAACGCAAACGTGCAGAAGAAATACAAAAACTCCAGCACCATATTTCAAATGCAGTACTCACGATCAAGGATTTCACTACCCTCTACAGATTAATTCACAAAGCACTAAACGACGTGATGGACGTGAGTAACTTCGCTATCGCACTCTATAATAAGGAGACGAACACAATCTCCCTCCCGTATTATGTCGATGAGAAGGATGAATTCAAGACATTTCCAGCCCGAAAGACACTCACTGCATATGTCATAAGAAGTGCTAAACCATTCCTTGCTAAATGGAATGAGATTAAGAAATTAATTCACGCGGGAAAGGTGGAGCCTATCGGAACGCCGTCAAAAGTCTGGCTTGGCGTTCCCATACAGATACGAGGCGAGGTAATGGGTGCGATTATTGTTCAAAACTATGTTGATGAGAAGGCACTCGGCGATAGAGAATTAGAGATTTTGAAATTTGTATCGAGTCAATTGGGTCTCTATTTCGAACAACGAAACACTGAAGCCGCACTCCGCGAGAGTCTCCAAAGAAACGAGGCAATCCTTCAGGCGGTGCCAGACATGATGTTTATCCTCTCCAGAGATGGAACTTTTGTTGATTTCAAAACAGAACGTGATGAGGAGTTGATTGTGTTGCGTAGTGAAATTATTGGTAAAAATATTCACGAGAGCGGCTTTCCTGAGGATTATGTCTCGCTAATCGTAGATCGTGTGAGAAAGGCACTAGACACCATGAAAATCCAGGCTCTAGAATATGAATTGAAAACTCCAAAAGGCCCCAGCTCTTATGAAGCCCGCATCGTACCCCTAAATGAAAACGAGGTTGTTGCTGTTGTTCGTGACATCACACGCAGAAAGCGTGTAGAAGGAGAGTTAAAACTGAGTCTAAAACGTCTGCACGAAACTATCGAGAGTACACTTCGGGCAATGGCACAGATCCTTGAGACAAGGGACCCTTACACTGCTGGCCATCAACAGCGGGTCGCGGCACTCACCCTAGCTATAGGCAAGGAGATGAATCTGCCTCAGGATCAGGTAGAGGGGCTCCACATCGCAGCATTAATTCATGATATTGGGAAAATCTATGTACCAGCTGAGATTCTCAGTAGACCAACAATGCTAACAGAATCTGAATTCGCTCTGCTCAAGACCCACCCCGAGGTTGGCTATAAAATCCTGAGGAATATTGAATTCAAATGGCCAATCGCCGAGATCATTCTCCAGCATCATGAGCGACTCGATGGCTCTGGATATCCTCGGGGGCTCAAAAACGGAGAGATTATGCTTGAGGCACGAATCCTCGCCGTTGCTGATGTAGTCGAGGCTATGCAATCACATCGTCCATATCGACCTACCCGTGGATTGAAGACCACATTGGAAGAAATCTCACAAAACAAGGGTATTCTCTATGATCCTGATGTTGTCGATGCATGTCTGCGACTCTTTAATGAAAAAGGGTTCAAATTCGAGATGTGATTAAGAAATCAAGATCGCATCATCATACAGAACGAATATCTAAGAATCACCCGTAACAAGATACCTCATTGCATATTAATATGACGCACCTCTTCTGCGTGGTATAGCAAAACACTTGATAATACAGAAATTTTCCCTATAATTACAAAAAGGTTATGTATTATGCTTATTCCGTATAATTCAAAGATTTTATTAGGCATTCTTTTTTTCGTCGTGACGATAGTCCTTTCCTGCAGTGGTGATTCTAAAGAAAAGACAGAAGGACTAAAACTCGAAGGTGCCGATGCCATGGCTTACTATTATCGTGGCTTGAGGTATCAACAAGAAGGCAAGTATGATTTGGCAATAAAGGATTATGATAAGGTAATAGAACTTAAGGCAGATTGCGCAGAAGCATATAATAATCGTGGTTCGGCTTATGACGCAAAGAGGCACTACAACCTGGCGATTATGGATTATTCAAAGGCGATAGAACTCAAACCCGCTGTTGCTAATCACTATTACAACCGTGGTTTGACGTATGGTCACAAAGGCATGTTTACTTCAGCAATAGAAGATTATACGAAGGCAATAGAATTGAGTGACGATTATGTAAATGCCTATATTAATCGCGGATTAACTTATACTTATCTGGAACAACATGATCGAGCATTAAAAGATTTCACAAAGGCGATTGAACTCAAACCGAATGATGCCGATATTTATTTCAAACGAGGTGCCGCTTATAGCTGTAAAGGTCAAATTGGATTGGCACTAAAGGATTACACCAAGGCAATAGACCTCAAACCTGATTTTGTGGAGGCGTACTACAATCGTGGTACCGTATATACCGCTCAAGGCGAGTATGACCTTGCAGAAAAAGATTTTACAAAGTCAATTGAGATAAATCCCGGTGATGCAACTGCTTATTGCGGTCGCGGTCTCGTCTATCGAAATATGCAGAAGTATGAACGAGCAATACAGGATTACACAAAGGCGATAGAACTCAACCCTAAATTTGCCTTGGCGTTTAATTATCGGGGGGATGTCTATTATAAATCAGGGCAAGAAGACCTCGCAAAACTCGATTGGGGAAAAGCATATGCACTCAATCATGATTTCCCAACAGCCCCTATCGCTCGAAAACTCTTAGGATTGCCGGAGAAATAGTAGCTGGGGAAGTTCACCCTAGCCCTCAGAGAGGACGGAGTGTGGTATAACTGCACGTCCCTTGCCATTGGATATTGGAATTCCTGTCAATGTTCGAAGTGAAAAGCAGAGATTTCTTGTGGTATATTAAAATAACTTCAAATTTTCGTGAGGGTCGATATTCTTCACGGGTTTTATACAATCAGGGCCGTTAAATTTTATCGAGTTAACCATCTTTGATACCTCATACATGGCCATTTCATTGGCATCGTAGGGTTTGAGCAGGGGAATAAGCTCCCTGGGCTCTTGAATGGCTTTGTCTAACCACATTTCTCTGCTATTGGGTTCAAGAATAACGGGCATCCGATTGTGAAGCTGTTCGATTAAAGCATTTGGTTTTGTTGTAATAATGGTGCACGAGGTAATTATCTTACCTTCCTTTGACCTCCAGGTATCATATAACCCAGCAAAACCCATAGGCTTGCCTGAATGGAGCTTTATATAGAAAGGTGCTTTCCTCCTGCTCACTATGTCTTGCTTCCATTCATAAAATCCATTTGCAGGGATTATACATCGTTGTGTCTTAAGTGGTCTGGAAAAAGTTGGCTTTTGCGTCAGCGTTTCTGCTCGTGCGTTAATCATCCTATAGCCAATATTTTCTTCTTTTGCCCAGTGAGGAATTAAACCCCAGCGTAATGTTGTGAGACTTTTATTACCATCTTTTTTTAAGACGCCTGCAATATTTTGACCAGGTGCAATGTTATAGCTGGGTTCCTGAATCCAATCAACATCATACACCTCGAATTCATCAGTTATCTCAGCAATGGAGAGAAATAGGGTGAATCGACCACACATAACTCAACAATTTTATGTATAAAAATCGAAGTGTCAATACAGATACTCCGCTCGATCAGTATGCTATGTTATAAGTGGAAAATAACACACTTGGATAAGCACTACAAAAATCGCCTTCATGCTCCTTCCTCCCTAATATGCAATTTTGTATACAAAATCATATCAATACAGTCACGGTGATATATAATGATAGTGAAACACCCTTCGATATCGAGAGTGCACATGGAAAAGAAAAAAACTCCGCTCTTCAGAGAAGAGATGGGGTCACTTATTTCACCAAGATTCAGTTCTATTCCACAACGCGGGGCTCCCGTGATTCCTTAATCGCCCTTAAGGCTCTGTCTCTGGACATCTTTTCTCCTAACCACGCTCCTGTTGCGGTACTAAGAGCCCAACCCGAAAAAAATACAACATCTCCGACACCTCCACCAACATCTGCATTTTCTCCGATAAGTTCAGCTAAAGCTAAAAATGCAAAAAAACCTCCAACACAACCTGTGGCACCACCAATCAACATCCCAGAGCCGGGCTTCCTTATACGGTTTAGCTCATACTGTGTTATTGGCTGCCCCAGATTATCGTAATCAACTATTTTCCACTTTTCCTCGAATTCTCTTTTTGAATTTTGTATCTCTTCGTACCTGTTGATGTAATCTCTTAATATCATGACAGCAAGAGAATCCCTGTTCACTGCTACAAGTGACTTATCTCCTGCTATGATCCTTACTTCATAGCTACCGTCAGCAATACCATAGAACACGGCTGTTTTAAAACCATCTATCTCTGGAAATAGATTATACTTTCCCCGCTCTTCAGGTTCAATAGTCTCACCCACGCGTACACTTATCACTACCGGCTTGGTCGTCTCATAGTGACGATAACGGATTAGACTATGTGCGCAGTTTGATAATAACGCGACTACTACGAAATACGCTACCGTCTTTTTCATCTATCCTCCTCACCGCATGCAACGGTTCCGTAGGAGATACGGCCTTGCACAATTATCTATAATACTTATACAACTGTATCTAATTATAAGAGCAAACAGGCGAATGTCAAGCATTCATGACTACACCTAAACGCAAGCCTCAACTACCACGCTCTGGCAGGTTCGCCGCGAGCAGAAAAGAAACCCACTCTACACAGAACGGCGGGGAGAAGAAAAGGGAGAGTGACATGCTAAATCACTCTCCCTTCTGATAACAACTAACTACTGTTTACTATTTACTATCTACTATTTACTCTTATGACTACTATCTACTTTTTCCACTATCTTACTAGTAGCAGTTTCTTTGTGTCTTTAAAGCCTCCTGCCTCGCACTTGATAAAGTAGACACCAGATGATACCCTTGTTCCGTGCTCATCTGTGCCATTCCATAATCTTGAGTAATGACCAGCTTTGATCGTCTCATCTGCAAGAATCTTCACCTGCCGACCACTCACATCATAGACAACTATCTCAACCGATGTCTGATGTGGCACCGTATACTCGATGCACGTCTGCCTCGTAAAAGGATTGGGCACTATACTGAACGCATACGATAGCGGCATCTGTATATCGCACCTGTCCTGAGAATCCCGCGAACCATACACCGTCTCATAACCACCCCTGATCACTGGCTTGACCACCACATCTCCGTCTTCCAGATAATCACGCTCGGTCAGCACCTTCTCATTGATGCGCTCATCACCGCGATACAGACTATAACCAATCACATGCTCATCATCAATACCCTGCCACCTGACCACACCCTGATAAAGCTCTGGCTCAGGAATCGGTAGCAGAGTAATCTCACCCACATGCTGAAGCGCATCACCCTGATCAAGCACGAGATCCAACACCGCAAAGTAACCGCTGCCTCGCTTCGTCGCCTCAATAATCAGCACAACCT
>Ga0209636_10001305_pt1 | contig 24948 bp, 24 predicted proteins | sample DeeMarSWOR152_54_FD_187464 | JGI IMG/M metagenome (GOLD analysis project Ga0209636, IMG submission 187464) | Marine sediment microbial communities from White Oak River estuary, North Carolina - WOR-1-52-54 (SPAdes) (version 2) | ecosystem: Environmental > Aquatic > Marine > Intertidal zone >...
ACGAGGATGTCCGCGGACTCTATCTCCTCAATCCGCTTGGATGCATATGGCCGTAAGGCCGTGTCATAGTGCATAATTTATCCTTCCGAAGGGACACCGAGGTATCGTTTTTCGGTCAATAGAACCGTTCTGCCCTCTGTAAGAATCTCTCCCGCAATTCCTCGAACTTGTTGCCCGCGGCATCTCTGATCTCGTCTATCGGCGGCAGAAAACCCTCATCGCCGTGATCTGAGGACTCTCTGATTCTGCGCCACGTTCTCCTGAAAAGGCCCTCCCCCACGAAAAGGGCCTCCGCCTGCTCCCGTACAACCCCATGGACAACTCCCCTCAGTTGATCGGGGGTAACCCCTCCCGTAATAAGCAGGTTGTCATGGGATTGCATCCACCTCTCCATGCTGTATACCTGAAAATCCTTGAACATCTGCATGAATTCCTCGGAAGAGCCCCAGGCTTCTCTAATCTGTTTGCCCATAATCTGAAAGGTGGAGTGAGTGATATCTTCCGTCATCCTCCTCACCCCCCTAAGGACCTCTCTTGGGGGTTTGCCTTCAGCCAGTGCTTGATCCATGTTTATACCGAGGTCAACTTGCAAAAAGCGTTCCTCAGGGAGCATTGTGTTGCCTTTTTCATCTCTTCCGAACAGCTGAAGGAGAGTTGTTGTCTCGACCCCATATCTCTTTGCTATTCTCATTGACCAGAAGAGGTTTCTCTCTATCCCTATTTCACCGGAGAGGGGGTACACTATAGGCTTTTTAAGGGGAATTAAGCCCTTATAGATGAGCATGCTTATCAGCGGAACACCGAGGGAGGCATTCACTCTGCCGCCGAGCTTTCTCCTCTCACCTTCCATGTGATATCTTTTAAAGGTCGCTTTACTGAATAAAATAGGTGAGCCTTCATAAATGAGCGGCGAACCGAGGAGAAACGGATCTCTATAGTTTACCTCTTTGTTCTCCGCATCCATATAGACTAAAACAATATCCTTATCCCTTCTCCCAGCCATAGAGGGATCTGACGAGACGAGAGAGCTTATTGCCATATTGATCCCTTTGCCGAGAATTGGACTGCCTTTCTCCTCTTTGCTTATCCTTAAGGGATCTCTGAGATACTCATATGCTATTTCACTGATCTGGTTATCAAAGTGGAAATAGAATATCTGGGGATGATCGGCCTTTCCCAGCATATTGGTAAGCACATCTTTAACGGTATAGAGTAAACCCCTGTTTGTCTTTGCAATGTCCAGATCTGACTGGTCGCTCACAATGATCCTCTGCACGCGGAAGTGATCTCTGTCAATTCCGAGAAATAGCTCTTTTAAGATATTGGTCATTGCCAGCTGAATTACCGTTGAACGAAGCGCCTCCGGATCCTCATTCCTGTCGAGGATGGTAATTACTAACTGCTTCTCCTGAGGAGGATAATGCCTTTTCTCCAGATATCGTTTGGCGTAATTCAAAGAGGGAATGTCCACTTTGTAGTTAAATAGGGTTTTTTTTGAATAATCGAGAATATCCATATTCAATGAACTTGAGAACACAAAGATAGCCCATCTCCATCTATCTGGACCCTTAGGCCTCAAATCCCATGGGATTTCCTACCGAAGGTTTTCAGGTATAATATCCCCTAAGAAGCTTACCCTTGTGTTATACATACGTTCACGTTATGATCCACACTATAGAATGTAATGAGGAATGAGTCAAGAGAAATGCCTACGGTGTAAAGGTAATATGATGGTATCTCAACCGATAATATTCACGGATCTCGACGGCACCCTCTTGGACCATGACACATACTCTTTTTCAGCGGCCTTGCCCGCCATAGAGCTGATAAAGAAGAGGGAGATACCCCTTGTGCTTTGTTCGAGCAAAACCAGGGCGGAGATTGAGTACTGGAGGAACAGGCTCGAAAACCGCCATCCCTTCATCTCGGAGAACGGGGGAGGGATCTTCGTTCCATTTTCTTGTTTCGCGCAGGATGATATAAGCGCTGTGTGGCCGGAGGCGAAAATGGTCGATGGATATCATGAACTTGTTTTAGGAACCCCATATCCGGTTTTACGGGGGGCATTGGAGGATCTCCGAATACATGGTTTTGATATCAAAGGTTTCGGGGACATGAGCGCAGGAGAAGTGGCGCAGCTCACCGGGTTGAACGGAAAGGAAGCGGAGCTGGCCAAGAAGCGAGAGTACGACGAGCCCTTCTTTTTTCAAGAAGATCAAAGACGATTCAAAGCCCTTCTGACTTCAATATGGGAAAAAGGCCTTCGATGTGCTCAGGGGAGGATTTACCACTTGATGGGAGATAACGATAAGGGTAAGGCCATGGAGGTATTGAAGCAGCTCTTTCAGCGGAAGTTCACCGATGTCATCACCATAGCTTTGGGCGATAGTCCCGTCGATTTCCCCATGCTGGAGAAGGCCGATTATCCAGTCCTTGTGCGAAATCATAAAGGAGAACATGATCGAAGGATCTCCCTATCGAACCTCATAAAAGCTGAAGGTATCGGCCCTGAAGGATGGAACGATGCGATATTGAAGCTCATTGAGGAGGGCGTATGAGGGTTCCCCAGGAATTTCCTGTTGCCTGATATCCAAGAGAGGATGCTCAGGATGCGGTTAGCATGGATGATTCGGCAATAAGCGTTTCGGGGTCTTTTTTGCCTTACGAGAGAAGGTTCAGGCTGAGGTTGAGGTTGAGAAGACATTGTAAACAGTAGGGATTAAGCAGTAGGCAGTAAGGAGATGGTGCTCGGGGTTGCGGCGTAAGGGAAGTTTGAGGCTGGAGGCGGAAGGGAAAATGCCAAATGACAAATAATTGATAAAGGAAACGAACATGATTTTCTAACGCTGTCTGCCGTCCGCCGTCTTCGGTCCTCATCATCACGGACACGAGAATCAATGTTAACGTTCAAAGTTGGGAATCCCTGGAAAACGGGAAAAACGAACTGAGAGCAAAGGAGGGTTTGGACAACAGTCTATTAAAAAGTAAAAAGCCCTAGGAAGAATTCCGACTCATAATACCGAATAGAGCAAGATTACATGGCGGTATGGAAATAGTAACTTTTTTCATTTATGGATTCGTCTCGCTATTGGCTATCGTAAATCCAATTGGTGGATTGATTACGTTCATATCCCTTACTTCTGGAATTCATGAAGATGAAAAAAAATACATAGCTAGAAGATCGGTTATGATTGCATTTTTTATGGCTTTGGTTTTCGCACTATCTGGAGAACTCATATTACGGTTTTTTGGCATAACGGTGGACTCCTTGAGAGTTGCTGGAGGCATATTGCTTTTTATCGTTGCCTTGCACATGTTGTACGCAAAAGTATCTCCTGAAAGCGTGACAGAGGAAGAATTAAAAGATGCCAGTAAAAAAGAAGATATTACCGTATTCCCGATTGCCATGCCTTTACTAACCGGACCAGGGACAATAACAACGGTAATCGTGATCATAAGAACAGGGAAAACGCTCGGATTAAAGCTTATAACTTTGGCAGCCATTTTTTTTGTTTTCGCCTTAACCTATCTCATATTCAGATTTGCAAATAAAATCAACAAGATATTGGGCGTGACCGGCTCTTTGTTGGTTTCACGTATTATGGGATTGTTATTAGGATCTATTGCGGTCAACTTCATAGCGGTTGGTATATTGAATATGTATAAATCTTTGATGTAATGATGATGGCTTCGTAAAAAGTCCAACTTCCATTCGACAGGCTCATGGCGTACGGTAAGTAAGCCTCATTCCTCAGGATTTGCGCGCTTTGTATTTGGAGCTTTTTACTTTGCCATCGAATTTTGACCGGCAAGTGCCCCGCAAGCCCCGCCTTGTAGGCGGGGTCGAGGGGCACAAACAAAAATGAGATTTCATTTCCGGGAAGCACCGCCCTGTGGGCGGGGAGCTTCACTTTTTACGAGATCATCAATGATAGGATCATATCGATACAGAGAAGCCCTCAAGTTGAGGATTATTCCATGAAGATGAAAAGAATTTCCATTTGGGCAGTTGGTTCAGCGTGTTTTTTCCTGAGCATTTTTGCAGATGGGCATGCGTCGCGCAGTGCTATAGCTCAGTCTCAAACTGGCCTGATTGAGGCCAAAGTCGAAAGGATTGGAGTGATGCCTTTCCTCAAGGGGAGACATAGCTCGGAAATTGGCAAGACTTTGGATTGTCCTCTATCCCAACTGTACTATAATCACGAACGGCTATCTGGGGACTCTCACCGAATCTTGACGGGATATGTCTATGAATCTCTCCAAAAGCGACATGGAGAAAGGGTGATACCGCTCGAAAAGGCCTTTGAGGTCTATGGGAAGATTTCACAGGATGAGTCCAAGGACACGCTCAGGACCTTAGCTGTAAAACTCGGTGAGTCATTAGAGGCCAATCTCATGGTTGCAGGGACTGTCTGGAGATATGAAGAGAGGGTTGGAGGCTCTATGGGGGCTTTTAGCCCCGCATCCGTGGCTTTTGCCATATACCTTTTTGATGTGACCAGTGGAAGGATGTTATGGGAGGGAAGTTTCAATGAGACCCAACGCTCCCTATTCGAGAATGTTTTAGACACTTGGGCCTTTTTCAAAAAGGGGGCCAAGTGGCTTTCCGCCGATGAACTTGCCCGTTATGGGGTAAGGGAGGTTTTCAAGAAGTATCCCCTTTGAAGAACCACGTGTAATCATATCATATGCATTATTGAGGATTTCCTCCTACCCCTGAGCCTCAATGACGTCACAATTGATGCGAAAAAAATAACCTTCCTCTTACTACTCCTTCTATAGTAAGTAATCCTCAGATTGATTAGTTACTCGAATCGAGTATTGGATCTTCCCCCCGAAGCTATGTATTTGCTGTGCGGCCGTCGTCCAATGTTACGGCGATTGTCCTGCGTCTGAAGACCACTTATGAGTTGGTCAGGACCAGGCCTTCTTTACTGATGATAAACCCCGAGCCAATAGAGGAGCTCACCCGGTCAGTGAGCTGAAAGGGGTCGATGGCCACCGACGAGATAAAAACAACGGAAGGAGAAACCCGTTGAAAAAGCTATGGGATCGGTTCGGTACATTCGGGCCGTGCGGCTGCATCAGGTCTCCCGCCTGAGGTCGCCGCAATCAAAATGAGAACTTATGCGAACCAACCTTTCATTGTGATACCTCTTTTCAATAGAAGGGTTTTTAGCAAGATTAGAATGTATCGATGGCTATATAGGCATTTTTCAGATACTGGAACATCATACGTTGCGCATTAAAGAACGAACCATTGAGTGCAATCGCCGACCGCATGACCTCGGCATACGTATGAGGCCGTTGATAAAACATGGGAAGGATCGCTGCTTCCAATTTGTCGTAGAGAGATACAATCTCTGCCGAGGGATTGCTTTCGTGTTCCCAACTATCGCCAATGGACCAACCAGTTACGCCTTCAACATGACCCTCAATCCACCAGCCGTCTAATACGCTCAGGCTTGGTACCCCATTGAGGGCAGCCTTCATTCCGCTTGTACCGGAGGCCTCCTGGGGTTTCTGAGGGGTATTGAGCCATAGATCCACCCCGGCGCAGATATATTTCGCTAATGCCATGTCGTACTCTTCCAGGTAAACGACGCGAACCGCATCCTTAAAGGAACTAACTGTTTCGAAAATGCGCCGAATCGCTGCTTTCCCGCCTTCATCGTGCGGATGGGCTTTTCCCCCGTAGATAATCTGGAGTGGTCCAATCTGATGTGAGATAGTCCGTAACCGTTCAGGATCCGAGAAAAGTAGGTGTGCCCGCTTGTACTCGGTAGCACGCCGCGCAAAGCCGATGGTCATCACTTCATGCCCTAATCGTATACCGATCCGCCGTTCCACCTCCGCGAGAAGCTCCCGTTTAGCCTCTCGGTGGGCTACACTGATTTCATCAAGGGGAATGCTTATGGCATAACGCAAGTAGAGATTGTCGCGTCGCCATTCCTCTATATGGCGATCGAAGAGGCGTTGAAAAGGCAGAGAGATCCAGGTGAGGGCGTGCACACCGTTTGTAACCGAATTGATCGGATAGCCGGGAAACATGTTCTGGGAGATCTCCTCATGGCGATGAGAAACACCATTGATGTAACGAGAGAAAAAGAGTGCCAGATAGGTCATGTTCAAGCTGTTATTGAGGCAGCACCGGGCCGATTCCAAGAAGTTGGACCGTTCCTCTCCAAGCACTCGCTGGACGAGGTCCCAGGGAAATTGATCATGGCCTGCAGGCACGGGAGTGTGGGTGGTGAAGACGCACCGGTGCCGTACGGCATCAATATCCGCCTCAGTTATGGTATGAAGGCCACCCGCTTTTGACCTGTCATCCAATAATGCCAGGGCAAGCAGCGCGGAGTGTCCCTCATTCAAGTGATAGGTTTTTACATTCTTATGCCCTAGGGCACGAAGCATGACTACCCCTCCTAGGCCCAACACTGCTTCCTGGCATAGGCGGTAGTGCCCGTCTCCTCCGTACAGGTAGTCAGTGATTGTTCGATCCCAGGGGCTATTTTCAGGCAGGTCAGTGTCCAGAAAGTAAACAGGAACCTTATAACCGGCAAATCCATGAATAATGTAAAGCCATGCGCGGACATGCACCGCCCTCCCCTCTATCGTTAATGATATCTGGGGGTTCAGGGGCTCTAGAAAGTCCCCGGGATTCCATTCGCAAGGGCTCTCGGATTGGTTCCCACGCTCATCCAGGTGTTGGTGAAAATACCCTTTCCGATGGAGGAGCGTTACACCAAGCATCGGAATGGCTGAATCGGCAGCAGCGCGCAGCGTATCCCCCGCAAGAATACCCAGGCCGCCGCTATAGGTGGGCATGGCAGGGTCAAGGCCAACCTCCATGGAGAAATAGGCTATGGTACGGAGGCCCGCGGGTATCCTAGAAGTTGTTGCCATGGCATATACCTCGCCTTCGAATTGCTAGAAAAACTGAACGTTCCTTAGTCAGGATTTCCTTCTGGAACCGCCACAGAGCCAGGGTAGCGCTCTGAGCATAATTCCCCTGGAGTCAGATGTTTCCGCTCGTCATGGCTCCGATGAGCGCGGAACTTCCCCGACACACGATCCCTCATTCGTCGACCCATTTCCACGTCCATTCGCGAATCTCGGGCATATCCTGACCATACTTTCTGATGTACTCTTTGTGTTCAATGAGCTTATCGCGGACGAACTGCTTGGTGTAGGCAGCTATATACCCGAGCTTTGGTACCCGATTAATAACATCTGCTACCAGGTCAAAGCGATCCAGATCATTAAGTACAACCATATCGAACGGCGTCGTGGTGGTGCCTTCCTCTTTATAGCCCCGGACGTGCAGGTTTTTGTGGTTTGTCCGACGGTAGGTCAGGCGGTGGATAAGCCAGGGGTAGCCGTGATAGGCGAAGATAATCGGCTTGTCTGTGGTAAACAGCGCGTCAAAGTCCCAATTTGAAAGACCGTGGGGGTGCTCCTCCCTGGGCTGGAGCGTCATCAGATCGACCACGTTGATCACCCGTACTTTCAGGTCGGGTGCATGTTCGCGGAGGATATCAACGGCGGCAAGCGTCTCTAGCGTCGGCACGTCTCCACAACACGCCATAACCACATCCGGCTCAGTTCCCTTATCGTTGCTCGCCCACTCCCAGATACCGATACCAGAGGTACAGTGTTTGATGGCTGCATCCATATCAAGCCACTGCGGCGCGGGCTGCTTTCCCGCCACAATGACGTTGACGTAGTCCCGGCTTCGTAGGCAGTGATCGGTTACGGATAGCAAGGTGTTGGCATCGGGGGGAAAGTATACACGAACCACGTTTGCCTTCTTATTCACAACATGGTCGATAAAACCAGGGTCCTGGTGGCTGAAGCCATTGTGGTCCTGCCGCCAGACATGGGATGTTAGCAGGTAGTTAAAGGAAGCAATGGGGCGCCTCCACGGAATTTCCTCTTGGGTTACCTTGAGCCACTTTGCGTGTTGGTTGAACATGGAGTCAACGATGTGGATAAAGGCCTCGTAGCAGGAGAAGAACCCATGACGACCGGTGAGGAGATACCCTTCCAGCCAGCCCTGGCAGGTATGTTCGCTGAGGATTTCCATCACCCGGCCGTCTGGGGAAAGGTGTTCATCATCAGGAATCGTTTCCGCCATCCATGTTTTATTCGCTACCTCGAATATGGCATCGAGCCGGTTCGAGGCAGTTTCATCAGGACCCATCACCCGAAAATTTCGTTTCTCCTTATTGAGCTTCATGACGTCCCGAAGGAAGGCTCCCATCACCCGGGTGGCCTCTGCCATAACTTGACCCGGTTTCGGTACGTTTATGGCGTACTCTCGGAAGTCAGGCATTTTCAGGTCTTTGAGCAAAAGACCTCCATTTGCATGGGGGTTGGCGCCCATGCGTCGTTCGCCCTTTGGAGCAAGTTCTACCAGTTTGGGGATCAGCTTCCCGTTCTCGTCGAAGAACTCCTCGGGCTTATAGCTCTTCATCCACTTCTCCAGGAGTTTAACATGGTGCGGCTTTTCCGCCATCTCGGCGAAGGGAACCTGGTGCGATCGCCAAAAATCCTCTGTTTTCAGGCCATCGACCTCCTTTGGCCCCGTCCATCCCTTGGGGGTCCGCAGGATGATCATTGGCCACTGTGGGCGCTTGCCAACCCCACTGGTATGGGCCTTGTTCTGGATTGCCTTAATCTCGGAAATAACGGTATCGAGCGTTTGGGCCATAAACTGGTGCATAGTTTCGGGTTCGGATCCCTCAATGAAATAGGGCTTGTAGCCGTAGCCGATGAAAAGGCTCTCGAGCTCCTCACGGCTGATCCGCGCCAAGAGCGTCGGATTGGCAATCTTATATCCATTTAGATGCAGAATAGGCAGGACAGCACCGTCGGTGATCGGGTTGAGAAACTTGTTTGAATGCCAGGCAGCAGCAAGTGCGCCAGTTTCGGCTTCACCGTCACCCACCACGCAGGCGACGATGAGGTCAGGGTTGTCGAAGGCAGCCCCATAGGCATGGGAGACTGCATACCCAAGCTCGCCGCCTTCTTGAATAGAGCCAGGAGTCTCAGGGGCAGCATGACTCGGGATACCGCCGGGAAACGAGAACTGCTTGAAGAGCTTCTTCATGCCCTCAGCATCCTGAGAAATATTTGGGTACAGTTCGGTGTACGTCCCCTCCAGATATGTGTTGGCGATTACGGCTGGGCCGCCGTGGCCAGGACCGCAGATGAAAATCATGTTAAGATCCTGAGCTTTGATCACACGGTTGAGGTGAACGTAGATGAAGTTAAGACCCGGAGTTGTACCCCAGTGTCCGAGCAGCCTGGGTTTGATGTGCTCCAACCTTAGGGATTCCTTCAGCAGGGGATTGTCATAAAGATAAATCTGTCCAACGGAGAGGTAATTGGCCGCACACCAATAGGCGTTCATGGCTTGCAGATCTTCCTTGGAGAGATATTGGCTCATGATGTTCTCCTCCCCTCTGTTCTCGGTTTTGGGGTTCTTTTTACCTTACTCTAGCAGAAACATAAGCTCACATGAAGAGCCTCACTTCCTCGCTTTGTGGGGATCAGCTCAAAACCTCTCTGGAGAAAATGAGAATCTCGTGTAGTGAAGTACCCTATCAGCCACTGTGGCGTTGGAGACAACGAGCCGTTTCCCTGGCGATCATAATAGATTCATTGACCGGAATTACGTAGGCGTGCACCAAGGCATCATCCGCGCTGATACGCCCTTCGGAGCCCACTGTTTTGGTATTACGATCCTCGTCCAGCCGAAGCCCACACCAATCCATATCGGCACAGATACGAAATCGTACTGTCGCCGCGTTTTCACCGATCCCTCCACCGAAGATGAGGGCATCCGCACCGCCGAGGACAGCTAGGTAGGCCCCGATATATTTTCGCACCCGGTAACAGAACATCTCCACTGCTAATTCAGCTCTCCTATCTCCCTTGCGCTCGCCTTTAAGGAGTTCACGCATATCTCGGGAGCTCCCGGAAACCCCGAGGAGACCCGATCGCGTGTTGAGCCAGTCTTCAACCACACCGATTCCAACCCCCTCTCGTCGGGCTAGAAATCCGGGTAGTGATGGATCGAGGTCTCCAGAGCGCGTCCCCATCATGAGGCCTTCCAGGGGTGTAAACCCCATGGAGGTATCCAGAGAACGGCCACCCACGACAGCCGTAGCCGAACAGCCATTACCCAACTGCAGTGTGATGAGCTTCGTTCGTTCGACGGGCCTGGACGTAATGGCACAATACCTTTCGGTCATGTATCGGTGGGCTATCCCATGGAAACCATAGCGCCGAATCCCGTGCTTCGAAGCCAGATCCCCCGGAATAGCATAGTTCGATGCCCTTTCCGGCATAGAACGGTGAAAAACTGTATCGAAAACCACAACCATTGGCACTTGAGAGCCCAACATTTCCTTGGCCGCATAGATAGCAGTCAGAGCTGGCTCGTTATGTAGTGGCGCGAGTTCGCTGACGCTTTCAATGGCCGCCACGACCTGATCGTCGACGATAGCGGCTTCTATGAAATGGCTCCCCCCGTGGACCACCCGGTGGCCGACCGCCCAGAAACTATCATGTTCAATGAGGCCGGAGGTTTCGAGCCATGAAAGAACTCGGTGGGTTGCCTGCCCATGGTCAGCGACCGCAAAGGACTTGCGAAACGATTCACCCTTCTCAACGGAGAAAGAAAGGACACCTCTAGTGCCGATCTCCTCCACTAAGCCTTGGGCCAGCCTCCTTTCCTGACTATAGCTTTTGGAGTCCCGTTTTAGTTCAAAGAGCTGAAACTTCAGTGTGGAACTCCCGCAGTTGATTGCGAGAACTCTCATCGAAGGAATCTCGGTTCTCATAAATTCCTCGTTTTAATTATTACGTATTTTCAAATGCTACCCCTATTGAACCTCTGTTTCAATAGAGAAAGGGCAAAGCCCAACCTTTCCTAGTTGTTTTCTATAGCGGTAAATATCTCTGAAAAAAGGAGTCCTGAATACGAAATACAATGTATTCTTTCCAGATTTCCCTTGGCTTCTAAAAAAACCCTTTTGCTATTCATTTCGGCCCTCTGGGATCAAAGGCTATTCGATCCCCATGGGGCTCTCTTTAACCTCCCGCTTAGGACCCTCTTTAATCTCTGGAGGAACAGTCACCTCTTTTTCGCCGAAAACTCCTTCTTTGTCCTCGATACCGTAGCCGTCTTGATAATCTAAAAAAGAAAAGGGGTGTTTACATACACCCCTTGCAATCATCCTTTTTGGGGAATCCTTTACGCTAAAGTAGCTAGACGTTTGATTCTCTTTAGCATATTGGGGTGGGTAGCAAAAATCTCCATCATCTTTTCAGCCCTACCCAATTTTACTTCTTGAGACCTTAAGGTTAGAAGCTCATTTTGATCTATTGTTCCTGAAAGGTCCCGATCTACCTCTTTGAGGTCTCTAACTTCATGCCAAGCTCGAGAGACATCATTCAAGAAGAAGGCCTTCACCCCCTCCACTCTTTTCAGCTCTTCTTGGGCTCTCGGATTTCTTTTCAGTTGAGCTGAGCTATAAACAAGTTTGTAGAGAGCTGAAGCTAAATATTGGGGAGGGTTTCCCAGCTTCACACTTCCTTCATCAGCGTAATACTCTCTGATCCGTGAAGCATACATAACCAGGAGGTTGGTTAGGAAGTAAAGCAAAAAGGCTCCTAAACCAATGAGGGCAGCATAACCTCCCCCTTGCCTCCTTCCACCAGACATTCCTCCCCACATCATTGAGAAGGCAATCCAATAGAGGATCAGGGGAATCACCGAAAGCAGGGTGATAATCATCATATCCCGGTGTTTGAGATGGGAAATCTCGTGGCCTATCACTGCCTTGAGCTCATCTTTGTTGAGCAGTCTTTGAATTCCCTGGGTAATACAAACCCTTCCATCGCTTATTGTTCTTCCAAAGGCGAATGCATTGGCAATTGACAGGTGAGAAACCCCTACTTTTGGCTTGGGAATTCCTGCCTTCTGGGCTAACTCAGCTACTTGAAGATGAAGCTCTGGTTCTTCTTTCTCAGAAACCCATTTGACTCTCATCATCAGTGAAACCAGTGAAGGTCCAATTAGGTATTGAAAGCCCATAAACACAACTGCCAAGATAATGTAGCTGGTTGCACTCCCTACCCCCATGTAACTGCCGATGCCGGTGATCACTCCATAGAGAATTCCAAACATCAGCACAACCAATAACCACATTCTCATTTGAAGTCCCATATGAGTTTACCTCCCTCTTAATCATTCTACGATGTTATTCTTTCTTTGAGAAGACCGCGAAGACATTTTCTCTCATGTTTTTCATCTAACCCCCTAATTCTCAAATCTGCCCTCATCGTCTTTCTTCCCCTCCCGTTCTTGATAGTGTTACCCTGGGAACAGCTTATGAACACCAATGAAGAAGCCGAGTCACCTGTTCATTTCGGCAACCCGGCTGTCTCTAAACTTAGTCGTTTATTTCGCTAAGGCGGCTCTGCAAACGATTCGGCTATAACAAGTGCCCACAGAGAGAAAAGCCACTCGCCACTTCCACACCTGGGATTCAAAGACCCGTGGCTTTCCGCCCCATCCTCATGAATGGTTTGGCTTTGTCGATTGAACCTATTGTATCATGCTTAAACGATATGTCAATAAAAGCAAAAATCCAAGGTTTCTCCTGAGAAACAAGAATGGTACGTACGTGGTTTGCCATGACCCTGGTATTGTGTTTCTCCCTAGTAGTACACAGACCGACTCTGGCGTGGGACGAGTGCTAACGCAAATCAAGGGAATTGGACGTCGGTAAAAGGTTCCGAATTCACGCAGCATACATTCCTGCCTCTAATTAAAATATTTCGTACTCCTGTTGGCCTCCACCATGTTGAATGAGGGGAAGCGAGTCGGCATGATGCCTACCCGGAAAAAATTTGTGTTGGATCGGGGACAAGATTTCTATTGCTAATGGAAATGGGTTTTGCTATGTATTATCGGGTAACAGACGAGGGTAATGCACCATGGCCCAGAAGGATTATTATGGTGCCTTAGGTCTAAAGAAAGGGGCGAGCGAAGCCGAGATTAAGAAAGCCTTTCGAAGGTTGGCGCGCAAATACCATCCAGACGTTAATCCGGGGGATAAAGAGGCCGAGGCAAAGTTTAAGGAAATCGCAGAAGCATATGAGGTCTTGGGCGACCCCAAAAACCGTGCGCAGTATGACCAAATGGGGGATCAGGCCTTTCGTGAATTTTTCACAGGACGGCGGGAGGAGGCCGCTGGACATGGTGGATACCGCTCATCCTTCAGGGACATGGACTTCTCCGACCTCTTCGGGGATCTATTCGGGGAGGGGGAGGTCTATCGATCGCGAGGGCCGACGCGGGGAGAAGACTACGTCTATCAGCTGGAAATCGGGTTCATGGACGCCATTCGGGGAAGCTCAACCCAAATTCGCTTGAGAAAGGAGGAGTTATGCCCGATCTGCAAAGGATCGGGTGCTGATCCGTCGGGGAAATGGGTGACCTGTCACCAATGCGGTGGCAGCGGAATGGTAGAGCTCTCGAGAGGACGGACGGTTCTTCGCCAGGTGTGTCCTCGGTGCAAGGGGGAGGGTAGAATCAACGAGAATCCCTGCAAGAGCTGCAGGGGAAGTGGACGTGCGGAAAAGGAGGAGACGATATCGGTGAAGATCCCGCCGGGAGTGGATGATGGATCTAAATTGAGGATTGCTGGAAAGGGGGGCCAGGGGATGGATGGCGGGCCGCCGGGAGACCTGTTTGTCCAAATTCGGATAAGACCCCATCCCGTATTTACGAGAAAGGGCGACGATATCTATTCCAGGGTTGAGGTTTCCATCCCGGAGGCTGTTTTAGGAAGTAAGGTCCAAGTCCACACCGTCGATGGGATGGTAAATCTGACGGTCCCCCAGGGGACGCAAAACGGCCAGAAACTCCGACTCAAGGGAAGAGGGGCTCCGAGACTCAGGGGATCTGGGAGGGGGGACCACTACGTTGAGGTTCGGGTATTGATCCCGAGGAAGATCGATGAGGAAACGAGGAGGATTTTTCAAGACCTGAAGGCCAAGCTTTCCTGATCGAGATTGAGGAAACGGGATTGAAAAAGGGAGAACAGCGATTTACCGTGAGGAAGGTAGCCGAGGAGTTGGGGGTTCATCCCCAGACGATTCGCTACTATGTGAGAGAGGGTATTTTGAACCCCCGGCGAAACCATAAGGGGGTTCGAATATTCACCCGGGCCGATATCGACCGAATGAAAATGATTCAGAGGTTGAGAGATGAATTGGGCGTAAAGCTCGTGGGAGCTGAGGTGATCCTCAGGATGCGCGAGAGGATGGAAGAGATTGAACGGGAAGTTGATCACTTCATCCATCTGATGCGAAGCGAAATCAGGTGGGAATTGAGACAATACGAGATGAGATTGAAGAACCCCCCGGTGGAATCTTCCCGGGACAAAACCATCACTATCCCCTTCGATGAAGAGGAATGATGAAATGAAGCGGTCATTACCCCGATTGGCTGTATTGCATTGGGCGCTCTTCGGTATGAGCAAGGGGGAGAGCTCATAAAAACGATAAGCGATGATGGGAGAAAATTCCATGAGGGATAGACCGAGAAAAAGATTTTTGCTGGCATTTGAACAGTCCCTGAATATTGTAAACGGTATTCTGATCGCAACAATCGCCGTCGTTGTACTTTGTGCTATTAGCCTTCTCTTCATCGATGTGTTTTCATTCGTTCGTGATCGAACAGCCGAAGGGATTGCTGCTGTTCTCGGTTCCCTTTTAACTATTTGAGTTTTGATGGAGTTGCTAGAAACTCAAGTTGCTTTTCTCAAGGGTAAAAAGCTTGATGTAAGTGTATTTGTCTTAATTGCTATGGTTGCATTTATCAGGAAATTGATGGTAGCTTCCTTAAAGGCTGACAGAATAGAAATCGCCGTATTTCCACTTGTTACAATTTTGGCATTGAGTGTTGTGTATCTCATTATGAAAATATCTGAATCTCGCATAGCAAAACGAAACAAATAGATTCAGGCCATCTCCTGAGAGATATATGCGGTGAATAAAAAGATAAGGCCTTCACCAGAAGCCACCCTTAATTAGGGAAGCATAATTACCCTAAAATCCCTTTCCGCCTAAGCATCCTCCTTTGAAATGTGTTCCAAATTCAATGTACCTATTTACATAGTATATGTGAAATGTTGAGCTACACTTTCCAATCACCTCCTCATTCAGCCTTAATCTTGTAATCTTCCATCGCGGGAACTTCTTTGAAGCCATCATGCCTATTGACAAAGGGAGAAAATAGTGTTACTATTTTAAAAATCGTATTACGTATAGGGATACATGAACAGATGAAGCAATTCATTCTTCCCCTCGCTCTGCTCATGCCGCATTCACAGTCCTGTCGGCCAGAAAGGCCACGGTTCACGAATCCATTATCAAACCCACTCAACTCAACGCTGAAAAGGGGCCTGATCCCGTTCAGTGTGATTTCAACGCCTCCAGAATGGGGCTAATGAAGAAGAAAGGAGGGATAATATGTTACTCAGAAGATGTATGCTCACATCAGTTATTTGTGTCGTGTCCATTTTATCTTTGCTGCCGTTGGCAAGAGCTCACACCGAGTCTGAGCTGGAACCACGGGAAACGGTTTGTCTGAAAGAATTTCCCACTGATCCTTCACAATTCAACGACCTCGTAAAGCCGTATGTAAAAGAAATCATTGAGAGGCACGGTCTCGAAGAGTGGAAGGCGGTCTTGTTGACCAATGAGCTTCATCGACACCTGGGATTGTGGTCCATCATCGGAGCCAAAATGGGAATCAGGGCACGGGAAATTCTTGGGGCACCTGCTGATGCAATAGATGTTATTTCCTTTGCCGGATATAAACCTCCCTGGAGTTGCATTAACGATGGGCTTCAGGTCTCCACGGGATCAAGTCTGGCTCGGGGAACGATTTCAGTGGCTCACCTCAGTAAACCTGTAGCCATCTTCATATATGAAGGGAACCAAATCATATTGAAGGTCAAGCCTGAAATCATCAAAACAGTGGGCAAGGTAATTAAGGATTTGTCAGACAAATTTGTATTTCAATCCGAGCGTTACTTCCAAGAGCTCGATAAGATATCCGTACAATACTGGCTGGAATGGGATCGACATCAGATCTTCGAGGAGGTCCAGGATTATCTTTAGGCCAGAAATTTTCCCTACCTGAAAGTATTGTAATAGCCGCTCAGGGAGGAGGACGGCGAAATCGCTGCTATGCGGCTTTGGATATTTCTCTGAGATCCTCCTCCCGTGTGAACAATACCATGGGAAGGGAACCTGGTGATGCGCTTGTCAGTCCACTTTTTCAAAACCATTCTTCATGATCTCGTAAAAAGTGAAGCTCCCCGCCCACAGGGCGGGGCTTCCCGAAAATGAAATCTCATTTTCATTGTGCCCCTCGACCCCGCCTAAAGGCGGGGCTTGCGGGGCACTTGCCGGTCAAAATTCGATGGCGAAGTAAAAAGCTCCAGATACAAGGCGCGCAAATCCTGAGGAATGATGCGTACTTACCATACGCTGCACAGTTCCGAAGATGGCTTCAGAGTAATACTGTTAAAAGTTCTCGGTATAAAGCTCAAAATAGGCCTGTGGATGGTCGCAGGTTGGGCATTCCGCCGGTGCTTCTGGAGCCTCCACCACACGGCCGCAATTTCGACATTTCCATAAGGCCTTCTCGGGCTTCTTGAATACGGCCTTCGCTTGAACTGCCTCAATGAGCTTGTTATAACGGCGTTCATGCCACTTTTCAACCTCTGCAATCTGTCGAAAGGTATCGGCTGCATCCTTGAAGCCTTCCCCATCGGCTACATCGGTAAAACCACTGTACAATGTAGTCCACTCCATCTTCTCCCCGGCGGCCGCTGCCCTCAATTGAGCCAGGGTGTCCCCGGGGACACCGGCCGGGTACCCGGCCGTAATCGTAGCCTCGCCACCTTCGAGCAGTTTATAGAACATCTTGGCGTGTTCCAGTTCGTTCTCAGCTGTCTCGAGGAAAATGGACCTGATTTGTTCGTACCCTTCTTTCTTAGATATGCTGGCGGCAATTGTGTAGCGGCTACGTGCCTGAGATTCGCCGGCAAAGGCAGCCAGCAGATTTTGTTCGGTTTTTGATCCCTTTAATGAAGGCATACTCCTTTCCTCCTTTCATAGTATTCTGCGTAGCAAGAATGTCATTGGGCCGTGGCATTAGCCCTTTCCTCCTGGGACATCGCTGCCAAGCGCTCGACTTCCTTGATTTCCAGCCCCAATCCTTGAGCCACGCGGCGGCCATAATCCGCATCGGCCTTGTAAAACACGGCGGTCTGCCGCAATTGAATGCGTTTTTGAGCCCCACCCAAGTGATCCACGATGTTTCCGATAAGGTGATCCCGATCCTCATTGGTCATGACTTTTCGGTAGAGGTTACCGGCCTGCACAAAATCATCATTGGGATGAGTGAAGGAGTAACGGCGAGCTTGGCCAGAAATCTCAAAAGGAGGCTCACCTGCCGTTGGATCCGGCGCAGGTCCTCCGAAGCTGTTGGGCCAGTAGTTGGGCCCGCCGCCTCCATCGTTATCTACTCGCATAAACCCGTCACGTTGGTAGTTGTTTTCCGGGGCACATTTCGGTGCATTGACGGGAATCAGGTGGTAGTTGGGTCCCAGTCGGTGAATGTGAGTGTCATGGTAGGAAAAAACCCTTGCCTGCAGCATCTTGTCCGGCGATATGGCAATGCCTGGCACCACGTTGCCGGGACAGAAGGCGGCCTGCTCCACTTCTGCAAAGTAATTGACTGGGTTGCAGTTCAGGACCAGTTTGCCTATTTTGATAGGCGGGGCCTCTCCGTGCGGCCAGACCTTAGTGATATCGAAGAGGTCCCAGGGGAAATCCCTGGTCTGCTCCGGCGTCAGAATTTGCATCTCAAGCGTCCAGGACGGGTAATCCCCCCGCTCAATGGCCTCGTACAGATCACGGGTGGCATGATCGGGGTCGGAACCGCTGAGCCGCTCGGCCTCCTCCCGGGTCAGATTCTTGATGCCCTGGTCTGTCTTGAAATGGTACTGCACCCAGAAGTACTCGCCCTTGTCGTTGTACCATTTGAAGGTGTGGCTGCTATAACCGTTCATGTTACGATAGGTAGCTGGTGTTCCCCGGCCAGAGAAAAGGATCGTGACCTGGTGAATGGATTCCGGTGTGAGCGACAGGAAGTCCCAGAACATGTCGGGGTCCTTACAGTTGGTCGCCGGGTGCCGCTTCTGGGTGTGGATGAAGTCGGCGAACTTAAGCGGGTCCCGTATGAAGAATACCGGCGTGTTGTTACCTACAAAATCGTAGTTACCCTCCTCAGTGTAGAATTTCACGGCGAAACCCCGTGGATCTCGTGCCGCATCGGGCGAACCCTTCTCACCGCCAACCGTGGAAAAGCGGGCGAAGACCTCGGTCCGCTTGCCGACTTCAGAGAGGAACTTGGCCTTGGTGTACTTGGTTACGTCTGCGGTGACCTCGAAATAGCCTCCCGCTCCCGCTCCCTTGGCGTGTACCACGCGTTCAGGGATGCGCTCTCGATCGAAGTGGGCCAGCTTCTCAAGCAGATGGACATCCTGCATCAGCACCGGCCCCCGCTCGCCGGCTGTTAAGCTGTTCTGATCTTCAGCCACGGGGATCCCAAAGGCAGTGGTGTATCTCTTGCTCTCCTTTCCTCTTTTTTTGTTAGTCATAGTTGTTTCCTCCTAACCCAATGGTATTCTTTTTAGGTGCTTTTTGGCTGGAACTAATGCAAGCCCGCATGAACAGCTTCATGAAAGGCAGTCGCACTATACGCCTAAGAGCACTGTATCACCGAAGAAATTGATTGTTTCTCTCATCTTCACATCACGGAAGGTGATCTGATGATTCGCGTATCACTCCACTTTGAGAAAGCCAGATTTAGTCAAGAAAGAATATTTATCCTAAAGTACCCTTTCGATTCAGTTTCCCCATTTCATAGTATTCTTTCCTAAGATACCTATACAGATATGAGATTACAAGCTATATATTTTGGCAATCATATATAATTACAGCTCCGCTTATGAACGCGAAGATACCTATCCGACCAAGGTATATTTCTATTATCTTCCAGCTATTACCACCACACTTTCACAAGGTACGAGGAGATTGAGAAAGGCAGATGTCTCAAGAAACGTCATAAGGATAATAATGGAATAACCCCAATGCGAATGGTGGGGAAAGAGGATGTCGAGTATTTTGGTTTCCATCAATTTCTTTCAATCCAGCAGTTCCCCGTTTCCTGAGCAGAGGGGAAGGCTAATGGTAGAGCAAACTCGTTGTTAGTACCATTAATACAGCAATGGTTATCAGCACATATTTTATGTTCTTCCTCCACGCAAAATAGAAGACCGAGAAAATTACTCTCACATAAGGAGTCAATATCAACATTGTTATGCCAACAGTCATCAAGAAAACGGCACCTTTTTGTCCATGATTTCCTTCCAATAGCCCGTATATGAGACGGAAGAAATTCTCTCCACGAATGAACATTTCCTTGTTTTCCGTAATGTGTAAATGCCCGTAAAAACGGTAGAAACTAACCATACCGATTATTTCGAGGAATAGACTCGTGACAACCCCTCCTACGAGTATGTAGCTAATGGCTGTTTCAAGCCTGGACTCATTGCCGTTTGAATTGGTTAATTTCAAAGTGAAGCCACCCCCTTGTATAACATTTGAACAATAAGGAAAGCGACAACGGTAAAGAAGAGAATTCTGAGACTTCGAGTTGCGAATTTATTGAGAACCCTCCCCCCAACTACTGCACCGATTGTTGTTCCTACCGCCATAGGTGCCATCAACGTTATATTTAAGAACCCGGAGAAGAGGTAAACACTCGTTCCCGCTAATGCCGTCATACCGATGATGAAATTGCTTGTAGCACTCGACGCCTTTGGCGGCATCTTCAGGATATTCTCTTGAACCGTTACTTTAAATGCACCAGCTCCTATTCCGAGCATGCCGGCAGCAAGTCCAGCTGCGAGCATCCCCATCCCTCCCAAGAGGGCGTTACGCACTTTATACTCAACGATTTCCTTTAGAGATTCATCAAAATAGCTTCCCTTGAGCTCGAGCCACCTTGAGATGGTATCTTGATTCTCGGATGCAATGGAATCATCTTTAACTGAGCCCTTGAATGTAAGGAAGGAACTGAGCAAAAATACTGCAAAGAAAAAATAGAGATAAACAGGAGAAATTACTGTTGTAACCGTTGCGCCCATTATTGCGCCTGTAATGGTGAACATCTCAAGATACATTGCAACCTTCACGTTGGTAATTCTCTCCCTTACATATGACGATGCCGAACCGCTGGAAGTGGCTATAATAGTAACCATTGCGGAGGCTATTGCTTCCTTAACCGGGATCCCCAGGAAAACCAAAAGGGGAACAAGAATGCTTGCCCCCCCCAGGCCCGTGAGCGATCCAATAAACCCTACGGGCACGGATATAAGAAAAAGCGATATCATATCCAGCATCGCGCGTATCTCCACGATGGATCAATACGGTTCTGGATTCAACAATTCAACCCTTCCTCCCTGGCTTGGATATGTAACCGTTAATCGGGCATATGAATAGGATGTAATGAAAGCCACTGCGCCTGCCAGGAGGAACGCAATGGGTGTCCCACCCCGCGCAAGCTGCACGGCAAGGCCCAGCACAGCGAAAATGCCACCGCCGACCATACCCCCAATACCAATGGCCAAAACTGACCAATATCCTATGGATTTATTATTTTTCATTGCAGCTCAATCTGATCGTCCATACATTTTATCTCCTGCCTGCCTTTGCCAAGAAACCTGGGTGCTGAGGATCAAAAATCCGATATGCAGCCAGTTTCACCCGATCGTTCAACAGAAACCAAGCTATGGCGTAACCCCAAACCAGCAACGCCCAATTCCAGCCAATCGGGGGCATAAACAGCCCGTAAACGGCAATAAACGTAGCCAACAATTGTGTAATTACTACTGCTCCTAGCAAGACTGGCGCGGGCCTGAAGGACCAAAAAGGCCCCCGTGTGCGGGTGACGAAGATGGTCAGGTGACCGGCAACCGACAACTTCAGATACATGAAAGATTGAATCACATCCCGGCTGAGATGGAAGATACGCTCGCCCAAATAGAAGAGCCCGAATGATGCCACCACTCCGGCAATACCTAATACGGTGGCCACACCCAAAACCATTTTCATGTTCCAGGCTTCGGGCTGGTTAGAGTAACGGGTGTGATCATAGGCGATTGACAGGATCGCACCGTCGTTGAGGACCGCCAGAAGGACGATCATAACTGCGGTCACCGGATAGAAGTTGAAAACCAGTATGGAAGCCGTGATGAATAACAGCACGCGAATCGTCTCGGCGATGCGATAGATGGCGTAGCTGTTCATGCGCTGAAATATCTTGCGACTTTCCTTGACGGCATCGATAATAACAGAAAGCCCCGGCCTGGTGAGGACAATATCAGCCGCCGATTTCGCCGCATCCGTGGCTCCGGCAACGGCAATTCCCGCATCGGCCTTTTTCAGGGCGGGGGCATCATTGACGCCATCCCCGGTCATGCCCACGATGTGTTCCTTGCCCTGGAGCAGTTCGACGATATGATACTTATGCTCGGGAAAAACCTGGGCAAAACCATCGGCCTCTTCAATGATGCGTCGGGCCTCTCTGTCGGGCCTATCCAGAAAGGAAGAAGCCGGCATGATGTTGGTGCCCAAATTTACCTGCCGTGCGATCTCCTTGGCAATGGCGGTGTGGTCGCCCGTGACCATCTTGACCCTCACGCCCATGTCTTGGGCTGTCCCGATAGTTTCCGCCGAATCTTCCCGGGGGGGATCGTAAAGTCCAATCAGGCCCACGTATTGCCAGTCGTCCCCTCCATCCGTCCTCGCTACCCCGAGGGGGCGATATCCGTTGGTGGCAAGCGTATCGACAAGTTCGTTCACTTCCTGGGTGAGACCCTCCTGATTGCCTATGAGCGACAGGACAGCCTGAGGTGCCCCCTTGGCAACTTTGAAACGCTTGCCGCCAGTATCTTCTACGGTGGCTACCGCCCGCTTCGAGGTCGGATCAAAAGGGGTAAATTCCATGATCTTATAGCTATCGGGGATTCCAACGAGCTCACCCACTTCTTTGAGTTTGGCAATAATGGCATCATCGATGGGGTCCTGGTTCTCCTCCCGGGATGCCAGTGTCGCAAAAAGCAGCACGTCATTTCCTTTGAATCCCTTGAGAGGTTTTACTTCCCCGACGGTGATCTTGTTTTCGGTGATGGTGCCGGTCTTATCCGAACACAAAATATCTATACCGGCCATCTCCTCGATGGCAACCAGCTTGCTCACAATGGCCTCTTTTTTCGCTAACGCTGTCGCTCCCACGGCCATGGTGACCGAAAGAACCGCCGGAAGGGCAGCCGGTATCGCAGCGACAGTAAGAATCAAGGCGAACTGGAGGGTTTCCAGTAGGCCTTCGTGGCGGAAGAGGGCCACAAGGAAAATAACCGCTACCAGAACGATAGCAAGGACAATCAGGTAATCACCGATCTTGATGACGGCTTTCTGGAAGTGACTCCGCTTTTCGGCTTCTTCTACGAGCCTAGCTGTCCTGCCGAAATAGGTGTTCATTCCCGTAGTAACCACTAACCCGTTCATCTCCCCCTGGCGGACAGTGGAGCCAGAATATGCGACGTCAGAAATATGCTTTTCCACCGGCAGGGATTCCCCGGTCAATGCCGATTCATCCGTCAGGATATAATCGCCGTCAATGAGCTTAAGGTCGGCCGGAACAATCACGCCCAGGCGCACGCGTACGACATCCCCTGGCACGAGTTCCCGTGCATCCACTTCAACCCATTTGCCATCACGCCGTACCCGTGCCTTCGGTGCAAGCCTCTGTTTCAATAATTCAATGGCATTACCAGCTTTGTTCTCCTGCCAGAAGCCGACCACGGCGTTTAACAGCAGGAGAACGAAGATGATCCAGAAATCCTCCCAGTGGTGAACAATGGCCGATAAGACCGCTGCTATCTCGATCATCCAGGGTATTGGTCCCCAGAAGTAGCTTAATAGCTTGAGAATTGGGCTCATCTTCTTTTCTGCAATCTCGTTATAGCCATACTCCTGAAGCCGTTTTTCCGCTTCTGCTGCGGCAAGCCCTGATTTGCTTGACTCAAGGTTCTCAAAGAGCGTACTTATGTCCAATTTTTTCACATCTTCCGTAATGATAGGGCTCTGATACATGATCGGCTCCTCGGTTTACGGTTTTTATTTAAAAATGTGTCCTGGCGGATTATGATTTGACTAACCGGATTTTCCAGTATCCCAATTGAAAAGGGAGAACCGGGCATCCAAAAAACTTGCCGTCCCAGAGGTCAATCTATCCCCATTTCCTTCGGGCTTCCAACGACAACGAGGATATGCTTCTCCGGGTGAAGATAGGTTTTTGCTACCCGGAGCACTTCTTCCTGGGTAACGGACCTGATGAGGAAAGGGTACTTTTCTGGATACTCCAAACCTAAACCATAGTACTCTACTTGGGTAAGAAAATTGGCCAGCTTTTCCTGGGAATCGAGCCGCAAGGGGAAGCTTCCAATGAGATATTTCTTTGCCACCTCCAGCTCTTTTTCTGAAACCAGTTCTCTTCTGATCCGCTCCATCTGCTCAAGCGACAGCGAGATCGCCTCACGAGCGGAAGAATTTTTCGTCTGAAGAACAATCTGGAAAGAGCCCGGGTACTTGCCGGGATCGAGAAAGCTCACGACGGAGTAGGCGAGCCCCCTTTTGACCCGGATCTCCTCCAGTAACCAGGAGCTAAAACCGCCGCCTCCCAGGATGTAATTCATCACGGTGAGGGCATAGTAGTCCGGGTTTTCCCGGTTCACCCCTTCATTGCCTATGATGATATTCGCCTGGGCGATATCCCGGTCAATCTTCTCGGTGCTGGGCCCCTTGGCGAATATAATGGGGAAACGCTCATTGGGGATCTCACCCATCGGCCATTTTGTGAGCCCAGGGATAAGCTTAGCCTTCACATCCTCTGCGGAAACATCTCCGACAACGGTTAGGATGGCGTTGTTTGGGTGATAGTAGGTCTTAAAGAATCCGACCATTGCCTCCCTTGTGAGCGGGGGAAGAGATTCCTTTGTCCCCTCCACCGGATGACCATAGGGGCTGTCCAAGAAAAGGGCTCTCCGAAAGGCTTTTTCTGCAACCGCCATGGGCCGCTCTTCAGCGGATTGAATGGCTGCCAGTGCCTCTTTTACCTCTCTCCGTATCTCTTCTCCGGGAAAGGTTGACCGGGTAAGTGCCTCCATAAAGAGATCGAATCCCTTCTCCAAATCCTTTCTCAAAACCCGGAGGCTGAGGGTCGTGTAGTCTCTGGTCGCCGAAGAGGTGAGAGAAGCTCCCATAAAATCTACCTCTTCGTTAATGGCAGTAGCCGTATGCCCTGATGTCCCCAGAAGAATCCCCCTGGCCGTGAGATAAGCTAAACCCTCCTGTCCCTCGGGGTCTTTCCGGGAACCCGCATCAATCAGAAGGTGAAATGTGACCAGTGGGAGCGAATGCTCCTGGCTGACCAGAAGGACGAGTCCATTTGGAAGAACTGTCCTTTGAACTGGCGGTGCTGCCTGAACAACGCCTCCCCGTAGATCGGGCCATAGGAGTGAAGATACGAGAATCAAAAACATAATAGTGATCCTTGGTTTTTTAGGAATCATAGGACCTCCCTATCTAACCATCCTGGTTTTGATGGAAAATTCAGGAGGCCGCGGCTTTCCCTCTCTGTGCGGCAGAGGTGTGAGTATGCCCACCGTCCGGTTTTCCGGAACAAAATAGCGCTTCGCAACCCGCTGGATTTCCTCCGGTGTA
>Ga0209636_10001306_pt1 | contig 24941 bp, 17 predicted proteins | sample DeeMarSWOR152_54_FD_187464 | JGI IMG/M metagenome (GOLD analysis project Ga0209636, IMG submission 187464) | Marine sediment microbial communities from White Oak River estuary, North Carolina - WOR-1-52-54 (SPAdes) (version 2) | ecosystem: Environmental > Aquatic > Marine > Intertidal zone >...
CGTCCGCCAGGTCATCATGCTACACGTAATCGCGGGATGGGCTACTGCCTTTTCAACAATGTGGCCATTGCAGCCAGGTATTTGCAGAAAAGACATAAGATAGGCAAAGTGCTCATCATCGATTGGGATGTCCACCATGGAAATGGGACCCAGGACATATTCTATGAAGATGGAAGCGTGTTCTTCTTCAGCACCCACCAATGGCCTTGGTATCCCTGGTCTGGCAGTGCTGAGGAGATAGGAGACGGAGATGGGAAAGGCGCAACTCTTAATGTTCCTTTGCCGGCTGGCTCTGGTGACCAGGAGCTGATCAGGGCATTTGAGAATAAGCTTCTTCCTCGAATGGATGTATTCAAGCCGGATTTTGTACTGATTTCAGCGGGTTTTGATTCCCGGAACAGCGATCCCCTCGGAAGGTTCAGAGTGACTGATGACGGCTTCAGGAAGCTGACTCAGGTTGTACTTGATATCGCCAAAGACCATGCCCAAGGACGTCTGGTTTCTGTGCTCGAAGGCGGTTACAGTCTGAAAGGCCTGCCTCTGGCTGTCTCGGCCCACTTAGAAACACTTCTCCAATGAAAGACGGAGTCTGAAGAGCATTTTGATCACTGGTTCGAAACCAGTACCGCCCACCAGAGATTGTCTGTTCTTATATCCAAATAAACAACTTACAGATTATTGTGATTTTAATCTTTTTTGTCACAGGAAGCTGGTTTAAATCATTGGTCTTCCTCCAAATTCAGAGATTGATATGAAATAAGCCGCTCTTCAATATACGAAACCCATACAAAGCATTTAATCCAGTTGACTCTTTATTTATTAAGGAGTATTTTATAATCAAGTAATCATAGGGGATCGTAGGAACTATGAAGTGCCCCAAATGTCATCTTGACAATCTTGGAGATAGTCTTGTCTTCAGTAAGCATACAACACTCCTTAAACTTTCAGGTAAAGGGAATTAAAGGGGGGGAAGAAATGAATAAAGAAGTCTTTAGAGCCATATTAGTTCTATTCATTTCAATAGGGCTTGTTTCTACAGCTATAGCTCAAAGACAGACTGGTTCGCTTAACGGAGTAGTTAAAGATACGGAAGGGATTGCTCTATCTAGCGCGACTGTGACTGTTACTGGTGAAAAAGTGATGGGAGAGCTTTCTTTTATAACCACTGACACAGGTTCTTTCAGGTTTCCAGCTATCTTCCCTGGTGCTTATGATGTTAAGGTTGAGCTTTCCGGATTTAAGACAATCACTCAAACGGGTATATTAGTTCGGGTTGGAAAAACAACCACCTTAGCTATAGTGTTAGAACTAGCTACGATAGAGGAGGACGTCACTGTCATTGGAATGACTCCGACTGTCGATGTTTCTGCCACCAAAGTATCAGTAAGTTATACAGCAAATATCATCAGCAATATTCCTATGGGAAGAGATTTGTATGATTTAATTGCTTCTGCCCCTGGAGTTGTTTCTGAAGATGTGAGCTATAGAAGGACAGCCTCAACTCATGGTTCTACAGTCAGAGGAAACCAGTACACTTTTGATGGTTTTATGATGAATGACCCATCGGTTTCCTATTTAGTTACCAACATCAATTTTGATGCTTTTGATGAAGTGGAGATGGAGCTCTCAGCTCACCCAGCAGAGGTCGGCCAGACAGATGGAGCTTACATCAATATTGTCACCAAGTCTGGAGGCAATGAGTTCCACGGTTTAGCTCAGTTGTACTATACAAATGAAGATATGGTGAGTGAAAACTTCACTGAACATCAACTCACACTCATGGAGTCACTATCTCCGATAGCTCCCTCTGGAGAGTCCACCATATCACCTCCTACAGTTCTCTCTGATTTTGATGCCTCTTTTCAACTTGGTGGTCCTATAATCAAAGACAAATTGTGGTTTTTTGCCTCGGCCCGTTATTTTACATGGACCAGGCATTACGCAGGATTTGTTGATCCAGTCACCAATGATGCGGTTGATGTGGACCATACGGAGTGGAATATTCAGGCAAAATTAACCTTCAAACTTACTCCAGCTCATCAAATTACTGCCAATTACTATCGTACTGTGATAACTGAGCCCCTCCATACTTACGATGTGGGTCCATATACTCTCCCAGAAGCCTGCGCTAAATGGGATGGAGAATATAGTGATGTTATCTACGGAAACTGGAATTGGATTATTAACCAAAACACTTTTACTGATATCAGAGTGGGATTTTTTCACCGATACTTTCCTGAACCTCTTCAGGATGAATTAGGCCCACCTGCTTCATTTATCCCAAATGCTATCTACGGTAATCCTCATCTTGATTTATCAACAGGATTCTACTACGGCACTTCCCGATTTGGAGAGATCTATAATCGGTACAGATTGGAATTTCTGGGCAGCTTAACTCGTTTCATTGATAATTTCCTTGGGGGAAGCCACGAAATTAAGCTTGGAGTGGAACATGAAAGAGCCAAGGGAACCTGGGAGACCTGGTTGCCTAATGAACCTGGAGCACGGTTCCTCACTGTTAACTATAATTACATGTGGAAAGATTGGGGATTACCTTATGGTTATGTGAGCGCTTTTGCTATAGGAAGAGAGCACGGCGTTTCAAATTCTATTGGCGAGATGCGTCGCTTCAGTGCCTATCTACAGGATTCATTCACAATTGCTAACAAGCTGACCATTAATGCTGGAATGAGATGGGATTGGAGCACGGGTTATATCCCTCCCCAGACAAATACAGGAAATCCTTTCTGGCAGAATATCCTGGACAACTGCCCAAACCTGACATGGATTACTTTGCCTCAACCTCACTATTTTGAGCCTAAAGAGTATGATGAAATCAAAGATTACATGACCTGGAATGATTTCTCTCCCAGAATAGGAATAACCTATGATCCCTGGGGAGATGGAAAAACTGCTCTAAGAGCCAGCTACAGCCATTACGTAGAGATGATGATGCTTCAATTCACTAGTTATCCCAATCCTAATTACATTCACACGGGTGATTTCAACTGGTATGACACGAATAACAATAATTGGCCTGATGTAACTGATACTTACGAATTTGTCTGGCTTGCTCGAGAAGAAGATCCTGTGACAGGCTTGACTGACGTGAGTAAAGAGTCTGATCCTGATTTATCAGCTCCCTATGTGGATGAAGTCACGGTTGGTATAGAAAGGGAGATCTTTGCTGATTTTAGCGTTGGGATCACCTACATCCGGAAGTGGGAAAGAAACATCATCGATATATACGTAAGACCTGATATTTATGAGAACAACGAGATAACCTGGACTGAGGACACCATGAGTGAACCAGGACCAGATGGAGAATGGGACACCTCTGATGATATCACTTTTCCAGTTTTTGTAGGAGACGGCATATCAACTACTTGGAGAACCAATATTGACGGAACAGGTGGAAAGCCTAAAGCTAAGAGGAATTATCAAGCTCTAGAATTCATCATCAACAAGAGAATGTCGAACAGATGGCAGTTATTTGGTTCAATTGTTCTAAGTAAAGCAGAGGGAAATATCGGTCAGAGCTTTGGAGAAAGTTGGGGTGGTACCGATGCGTTCTGGAATCCAAATTCTTATCATAATCAGTATGGAAGGCTCGACATGGAACGTCCGCTGATGATTAAGATTTCAGGAACATATCAGCTTCCATATGATTTTAACCTCAGTTTTTATTTCACCCACTATTCTGGATATCCCTACCAAAGACAAATCAGAGTCTACAGACTTGACCCCTGGTTTTCCTATTGCCATGTTTGGACTCAGCCTATGGGAACATACAGAGAACCATCCAGAGATAACTTAGACCTAAGATTGGAAAAGACCTTAAACATCGGTCCAGGAAAATTAGGTATATTCTTAGACATTTTCAATGTGCTTAACTCAGGGTATATTGATTACTATGGCACCAAAGGAAGTTATGCAGGAAGAGTATACTATGGCTTACCAGGAAGATGGGTTCCTAACTCCAGATACTTGAATGAGATCTCTGAATTAAGCAAACCCCGAGTATTCAAGATCAGTACCAGATACAGCTTCTGACTTGGTTCAGATCTCGAGCATTAAGTTCAATTTTCTAAAGGATTTGGTGATAAGGAAAGTATCGCGTTTGCTTATCTTATAAATTAAAAGGCAATCCTGTAGGCACATGTGAATGATTAAGAATAGATAATAAACTTCATAGATAGAATTGTTCAGAATATTCCATCCATACCCCCATCTGCAAGAGGGGCAGTAAGATAATTTAATATGGAATTTTGAGTGAGTATTTATTTGGTTATTCAATTGTTGCCGCAATGCGATAATTTCCTATTTGTGCAAAGCAAAAATTTCCGGTTTTACAAAAATCGATTAAGGTTCTCTTTGCATATAAGTGCAAGGAGAACTGAGCATGTCGAAGGAAATTATCGGATTGAGTATCAAAGAGATTGAACGGTTAAGGATCGTCCATAAGGTGATGGATAAACAGATTCGTCAGGTGGATGGGGCAAGGTTACTTGACATATCCGATCGCCAGGTCCGGAACATAATCGAAAAGATTAAAGCGGATGGTGATAAGGGGATAGCGCATGGCAATAGAGGGCGTGAGGCAGCGAATAAGACCTCAAAGGAGCTTGAGTGGAAGATAGGATCGATAATAGAGCGCAAGTATGTGGATTTTGGGCCGACATTGGCATCGGAGAAGCTTTTAAAGCATGAAGGGATTAAAATTAGTCATGAGAAGCTTCGGCAGATCATGATCGGGCAGGGCCTATGGAAGGTGCGGAAGCGAAGGGATGGCCCTGTATATCAGTGGAGAGAGCGGAAGGCATATATTGGGGAGATGGTGCAGCTGGATGGCTCTCATCATGAATGGTTGGAGGATCGAGGACCGAAGATGGTGTTTATGGGATACATCGATGATGCCACCAACCGGACTTATGGGCATTTTTACGACCACGAAGGGGTATATCCAGCCATGGACTCGATGGAGCGATATATACGCCGTTATGGGCTGCCTCAGAGCCTATACTTGGACAAGCACTCCACTTACAAGACGATTAGGCAGCCGAATCTGGAAGAGGAGTTACGTGGCAAACGTGCTGCGACTCAGTTTGAGCGTGCACTCGGGGAGCTTAAGATAGAGATGATCCATGCCGATTCCCCTCAGGCAAAAGGGAGGGTGGAACGTCTTTTCGGAACACTCCAGGACCGGTTGATTAAGGATATGCGACTGGCAAAGATCTCGAGTATAGAAGAGGCTAATACGTTTCTGGAAGAGTATCTTGAGGACTATAACGAGCGTTTCTCGCGGCCCCCTAAGAGAGAGGGCGATCTGCATCGGCCCTTACCTGAGGAGATAAACCTGCGCGAGATCTTCTGTCTCAAGGGGATCCGCACCATTAACGACGGCTATATCATCAAGTGGAAGAACCGGCTGTTTATATTGGACAAGCCGTCGCTAGCTCTGAGGAGAAGAAAAGTAGAAGTAAGAGAACACTTCGATGGAGAGATCACAGTGAAGTTTAACCGACGCTACTTAGACATCCATGAGGTCTTTGAGGTAAAACGCAAAAGAGCAGAAGATGAGAGAAAAGGTGTACAAAAGCAACCGCATAAGCGATACAAGTATACTCCGCCACAGGATCATCCATGGAAAAAATACAATTACAAAGGCAAGCTTAATCAATGGTAAAACCGGAAATTATTGCTTTGCACAAAACCGGAAGTTTTTGCTTTGCGTTGACAAAAAGCATTATTCAATTTGATATTTGATTATTAATTGTTATTCTTTTGCAAAATTAGGGAGAAACTTTAGGCATTTATGAGGTGCTATGAATGCAGTTTTGACAATCCTTCGGAGAATTATGCTTCCAGTAACTGCTGGAAAGTGATATTTGCTCTTGTAGTTATCACACTTTCAATCTTAGGAATCGGCTCCTCTCAAAATCAACCCTTAAGAACAGTCAATTTAAAAATAGCTGTTGATGAAGAATTTAGAAGTAAAGATATATGGCGTTTGGAGATTAAACGCTTAATTATGAATTCTTCTCAAGATTTTGAAATGAAATTCGGTATCAGATTCAGAATCAAGAGTTTTGTTTTCTGGTTTTCAGACGACTCTCGAAGCTCTTTGTTAGGATTGCTGAATGATTTGAGAAGAAAAGTCCCTCCCAAGGAGAGCGATGTTGTTTTAGGATTTACAGCTCAACCTCATCTTGATTATGACCTGTCTGGTGCGGCTGCTTATCTTAATGGCTATATAGTTATTAAAGAGCTCAGAACAGAATTAGCAATGAAAAGAATACTGATGCATGAGTTCTGCCATCTATTTGGAGCAATCGATATCCGTGAAAAAGGCTCAGTCATGGAAAGTGTAAATCCAGGAAGTGAGTTTGATGATTTCACTCGCCGTATTATCTTTTTGAATAAATTCAGAAATTTTAATCCCTGTCTTTTTCCTCTGCCTGAAGATAAGTGGGAAGAAGCCATCTCTCTTTATAGTCAAAGAGAGAAATTGAAACGGAAAGAAGTCGAGAATCACATCTTATTGGCTCTTATTCATTTGGAAAGACGAGAATACGACGTTGTGATAAAAGAATGCAAACAGGCCATAGAAATAGAACCTGATTTACCAGAAGTCTATAATATCTTGGGTATTGCTTATCGAAGGAAAGGGCAGGTTGACCGAGCCATAAAGGAATACCAGAAAGTTCTTCGCTTCCAACCAGGCTTATCTGAGGTCCATTACAATTTGGGAATTGCTTACACCAAAAAAGGAAAGATTGATGAAGCGATAAAGGAGTATCAAAAGTCTATCGAACTCAATCCTTATTATGCCAAAGCCTATTCTAACCTTGGCTATATCTATCTTCAGAAGAAAATGATTGATGAAGCCATTCGAGAGTGTCAAAAAGCGTTGAAAATTTTTCCTCGACTGCCTGAGGCACTTTCGACTCTGGGTGGAGCGCTCATTCTGAAGGAGGAGTTTGCAGAGGCAGAGACTGTTTCCAGGATGGCTTTAGAGATCAATCCTCGACTTTCAGACGGTCATAACAATTTGAGAGTAGTGTATTTTTACTTGGAGAAATACGCATTGGCTTGGAAGCATATGAAAAAGGCAGAAGAATTAGGGATGAATGTTCATCCTGACTTCAGGAAAGAATTACAAAAAGTACTGGGGAAAAAATAATAGTTTTAACTTAAAAATTTTCTCTTGGTTATGATATCCTCGTAAACCTATGAAAGTAGAAAGAATAGTTTCTCTGGAAAGCCTGGAGAAATCTAAAGAAGAATGGGATGAATTTTTATTTTCTACCGAACAAGAATGTATTTTTTTAACCCAGGAGTGGTTTACTTCTTGGTGGAAGAATTTCTCAGAGGATAACTCCTTAGAAATACTCATTTTCAAAGACAAGAATGAACACCTTATCGGCATTGCCCCTTTTATGGTAAGAAACAAAATTCTGCAATTCATCGCTAGTCAAGAAGTTAGTGATTACTGTGATTTTATTACTGGGAAAGAAAAGAGAAGGGAATTCTACGAAAATTTGTTGAATTATTTAAAAACAAATTATTCCAGGATGCAAAAAATAGAACTCATCAATGTCAATCAATCATCGCCCACTTTAAGCTTTCTTCCTCAATTGGCCGAAAGCCATGGATTTAGCTACACCTGCCAAGAGCTAGAAGTGGTCCCTGTTCTGACCCTTCCTGCTTCTTATGAAAGCTATTTGGACCAGCTGGATAAAAGGAACCGCCATGAGTTAAAGCGCAAATTAAAGAGATTAGAATCCTTGGAGAAGATAAGAACTCTAAAAATAACTGAGCCTCAGGAATTGAGAACTCAAGCCGATGCCTTCATCCAGCTTCATCAGAACAGCTCTCCCTCTAAGGGAAGATTCTGGCAGAAGAAAGGGATGACTGATTTTTTCCGAGAATTGATTTATCGCTTCTCCCTTGAAGGTTGGGTTGAGCTCAATTTTTTATTCTATGAGGATAAAGCCATTGCTGCACTTTTGAATTTTTCTTTCTTGGATAGAATTTATTTTTATAATTCTACTTTTGATAGAGAATATGCCTGGTACAATCCAGGCTTGTTTCTTTTTAATCAATCTCTAAAGGAGGCTATCCAGGAGCAAAAGAAAGAGGCTGATTTTTTAAGGGGAGATGAGAAATATAAATACAATTTTGGAGCCAAGGATAATAAAATATTTAAAATACTTTTAAGAGCGAAGCGAAGATGAATATCTGCGTGATCAGTTTTCATTGTTGCCCTTTTTCCCTTTTAGGGGGAGATGGTACCGGAGGAATGAATGTATATTTGAGAGAAATGAGTGCAGCCATGACGAATTTTCCTGAAGTCAACATGGATATCTTTACTCGTATCCAAAACCCGCAAATAAGAGGAGTCAGAAGTATTTCTCCCCGAGTTCGAGTTATCCATTTAAGAGGTGGGCCAGAGCGTCTTGTTGACCGGAAAAACCTGTACGATTTCCTTCCTGAATTTTCCAGAAATTTAGAGGAATTTATTTTTTGTTACCAGCACAAGTATGACCTTGTCTACAGCCATTACTGGCTTTCTGGTCTTGTAGGAGAAGAAATCAAAAATAATTTCAATATTCCTCTCATCCATATCTTTCATACGTTAGGTTTTTCAAAGGAAAAAGCAGCCAAAGAAAATTACGAGGAACACTGCAATAGGTATAGGGCGGAGGAGGATTTGGCTCATTTGTCAGAGGTCATAATTTCATCTTCAGAACATGAGAAGCAGAGTTTGCTTAAAGAGTATGGTATTCCTTCTTCAAAGATAAAAGTCATCTACCCAGGGGTGAATGATAAGCTTTTTTTACCTCTTAATAAGAAAGATGTCCGTCAGGGGTTGGGTTTTAGAAAAGAAGACAAAATCATTTTGTATGTCGGTCGGATTGAAAAGGTTAAAGGACTTTTCGTGCTGATTGAAGCGTTGGAGTTGTTAAGAAAGGAAGCTCTTTCCTCGAACAATCAACTCAAATTGATCGTGGTCGGAGGAGGAAGCAAATCTCTAGGTCATCCGAGAAATAAGGAAATCACTCGGATTAAAAAAGCTTTAGCAGAAAAAAATTTGAGGAATGAAGTTCTCTTCCTGGGTTCTAAGAAACAAAATCAGCTCAAAAAATATTATTCTGCCGCAGATGTTCTCGTTATGCCTTCACTGTATGAATCGTTTGGTTTGGTCGCGGTTGAAGCTCTAGCCTGCGGGACTCCTGTTATCGCCTCCAAAATCGGTGAGATGATGAACATTATTAAGGAAGGGAAGAATGGATTTTATTTTTCCCCTAATGACCCAGCATCGTTGTCTTTCTGCTTAAATTATTTTTTCTCGCCAGAAACAAGTTTATGGAGAAAAGAAGAAATACGGAAAGACATCACCAATAGATTCTTTTGGAGAAAGACGGCTAAAGAAACCTATGATATTTTCAGGACAACAATTGGCCGTTGGGCTACCAGAAGATTTCAACCCGATGAAAGCCCTCGCCCAGCTTGAATTTTTCCCCTTCTGCCATATCTTTTGCTCGCTGGCAAAGCCATTTTTCCATTTCAGCAGAAAAGGATTCCTTTATCTGACTCTTATGACTTCGCAAGGCTTCAAGTTTAATCTCGTAGGTGTCTGTTATGTCAGTGCGGAAATTGATGTCTTCTGAGGCCCAGAGCCAGACTTCTTTGACTCTGTGGGGCTTAAAACCTTCTTCAAGTAGATCTGGATAGGCCCACACGTCTCGGGCATAAGGAAACACAGCATCCAGAACCACTCGCCCCACGATTCTGTGGTCTCTGTGCCAGATGTAACGGCGGTAAGGGTCGGCAGTCACTACGATTTCAGGCTTAAATATCCTTATTTGCCTGACAATTTCTTTCCTGAATTCAGGCGTATCTTCGATACTTTGATCAGGATAACCAAGAAAGACGACTTCTCTCACACCTAAGATTTTGGCTGCCTCTAATTGTTCTTTTTTCCTTATCTTGACTAGTTCTTCAGGTTTAAGGCTTGGATCGTCTGTACCCTTGTCCCCATTGGAACAGACGATATAGACAACTTTCTTTCCCTCACGTACCCATTTGACTACGGTTCCTGCCACACCGAATTCAGCATCATCTGGATGAGGAGTGATGACCAGTACATCTGTCTTTTTTTTCTTCATCAGGCTCCCTTTTTTTCAAAAATTTCAAATAAGAATTGTATATCATATTTCACTTTGCTACAATTGATTTCCAATTTTCAACGTATCATGTCTTGTTTTTCCTTTAAGAATCTCAGATATATTTTTAAACGAAAAGGAGGATAATTCCTGATGAATAAAGTTGAAGCTTTGAAAAAAATCGCCACGAGACTTCGTATTCATTCCTTGAAGATGACAACCCGAGCAGGATCAGGTCATCCAACGACCTGTTTTTCCATGGCGGATTTGATGGCCTGTTTGTTTTTTGATGTCATGAGATATAATCCCGATGATCCCGATGATTGGGCCAACGATGAATTTGTTCTGTCCAAAGGTCATGCAGCTCCGATTTTATGGGCAGCTTACGCAGAGGCAGGAATCATTCCTATGGCTGAGTTGATGAATTTGAGAAAAATCACCAGTGTGCTTGAGGGGCATCCGACACCGAGGATGAAATGGGTCAAGGCTGCAACAGGCTCCCTCGGACAGGGCCTTTCAGTGGGAAATGGAATAGCTTTGGCGATGAAGCTGGGAAGATCTCCGGGAAGAGTGTTTGTCTTGATGGGCGATGGGGAAAGCGCAGAAGGAGCAGTTTGGGAAGCGGTGAATCATGCCGTTAAGTATAAACTCGATAATCTTTATGCCATTGTCGATATAAACCGCCTTGGCCAATCTGAGCCTACCATGCACGGACATGATATTAAAGCCTATGAAAAGAAGTTCAGAGCCTTTGGCTGGAACACTATCAAGATTAATGGGCATAGAATTGAACACATACTAGTAGCATTTAAAAACAGCAGAGAAAAAGGGAGGCCGACCGTCATCTTAGCCAAGACGATTAAAGGAAAAGGCATCTCTTTTGTCGAGAATATAAACGGCTGGCATGGTAAGCCTTTGAATAAAGATGATTGTGAAAAAGCCCTTAAAGAAATCGGTCCCATGCCTGAGATCGATGCTAAGAAATATGTCAAGAGGCCTAAGAAATCGAATAAGCCAAGGCTTGTTAAAAGATATGATTTTGATAGGAATATCTACAAGGATGCTACAGCTACCCGGTTAGCTTATGGTAATGCTCTTTTAAACCTTGGTAAAGTCAACAAGGCTGTTGTTGCTCTTGACGGGGATGTGAAAAATTCGACTTATAATGATAAATTTTTTGAGAAATTCCCTGAGAAGTCATTCCAGAATTATATTGCGGAACAGGGCATGGTGGGAATGGCCATGGGTTTAGCAGCCAAAGGATATATACCCTTTGCGGCGACTTTTGCGGCCTTCCTCTGCCGAGCCCACGATCACATCAGAATGGCTGCCTATTCTTTTTCCAACATTAAATTTGTTGGTTCTCATGTTGGAGTCAGTATCGGAGCAGATGGTCCTTCACAGATGGGACTCGAAGATTTGGCCATTTTCAGGCCAATTCCGGATTGTGTCATTCTCTACCCCAGCGACGCTTATTCAGCAGAGGGATGTGTTGAATCTTTAGCTCAATCTAAAGGAATGGGCTATTTGAGAACAACCAGACCTAAGACTCCCTTGCTTTACAGTCGCAGGGATAAATTTCCCATCGGTGGTTCAAAGGTATTGAGGAATAGTGAAAAAGATAGAGCAACGATAATAGCGGCTGGAATAACCGTTCATGAGGCCTTAAAGGCCTATGAAGAGTTGAAAAAGGAGAAAATTCAGGTGCGGATTATAGATGCTTATTCTATTCAGCCCATCGATAGAAGGGCCTTATTGAAAGCAGCTCAAGAGACTAGGAATAATATTGTGGTTGTTGAGGACCATTTCCAGAACGGAGGCCTTGGGGATGCTGTCTGCATGGCCCTAGCTGGACAAGCAAAGATTATTCATCTCTGCATAAAAGAATTACCCCGCTCGGGAACTCCTGAAGAGCTGTTGGATAAATACGGAATAAATGCCAAACATATTAAAAAGGCAGTGAAGAAATTAATCGAAAGCTAAAATCTCTAGACACATTAATACGGAAAAAGTGTATGCGGAAGAAGGAAGACAGATCTAGCAATTCAAACTGAAACGCGGAGAAAGAGGGGTATTGACTCCTTGACATATTGTCTTTATTTATGAGATAGAAGCCCTGTCCTTCTATGGGAAAATATAAAAAAAGTCTAATCAGAGCCCTATTCATCCTTATTGTCTTTCTGGCTTTTTTTGGATTATTCGTTAAAAGATTAAGGCAACCTGGTAATGAATTTCCCTCATCACCAGAACATCGCCAAGAAGCCGGTGTTGTTTCGGCTGTTTATGATGGCGACACGATCAAAGTCAGGTTTAAAAGCGGTTTTCAGAGGAAAGTAAGACTCATAGGAATTGATGCTCCTGAGATAGATGATGAGAGAGAGGACGTTCAATTCCTGGCCTATGTGGCGAAACGGTTCGCTTTTTTTCATCTCTATAAAAGAGAGGTCAAGCTATCCTATGATTGGCAGCTTGAAGATGAATACGGTAGGCTACTTGCCTATGTATGGGTAAATGAAGTTTTGTTTAATGATTTTATCCTCCATGAGGGATTTGCCTATGCTTTTCTAAAATTTCCGTTTAGAAAAGACTACCAGGAAAGATTCAAAGGATCAGAAGAGTTTGCCCGAAAAAATGAAAGAGGATTCTGGAGGCGGGGGAGTTTTCCGCAAATTCATCTCCAAGAGGTCAGAGATTATCTGGGCAAACTTATCTCAGTGCAATTCAAATGCGCAAGCCTTGAGAGCAAGAGGCAATTTTTATTCTTGAATTCTTCAGAAAAGTTATTTTCAGCTTTGATTCCTCAGAAAAAATTATCTCTTTTTTCAGGTTGGAAGAATTATTTACACAGGAATTTGGTCGTAACAGGTTTTTTAGAGGAGTACAGAAGTCAGCCTCAAATCATGTTATTTCTTCCCTCTCAGATTAAAATCATTAATAATGAGAAAGCGGAAATGATAGAGGATTGAAGTGGAAAACGGAAATCTTCTTTTCTATATCTTCATCATATTCACTTCAGCCAAAATTCTTGGGGAAATATGTGTTAGGTTTAAGATTACAGCCATAATCGGGGAGCTTACAGCTGGAATCCTTCTGGGAAGTTATGTCTTAGGAATCATTGATACCTCAAATCCTACCTTGATGTCCTTGGCTGAAATCGGAGTCATTTTTCTCATGTTTCATGTTGGTCTGGAAATCCGGGTTAAGGATCTTTTTGCTGTAGGCAGGACTGCTGTTCTTGTGGGAGTGTTGAGCATTATTTTTCCCTTAATCATGGGCTTTCTCACCATGTTTCTGGTCGGTTACAAATTTGTTGAAAGCCTGTTCATTGCTACCGCGATTCTGGCAACCAGTGTAGGAATAACTGTCAAGGTCTTGCAGGATATGGGCCTCATCCGGCATAAAGTGGCCTATATCGTTTTGGGTGCTGCAGTGCTGGATGATATCCTGGCCTTGATCGTTCTGGCTGTGGTCAAAGGTTTAGCAAGGGGAGAATTTCAGGTCCTGGAATTTTCCTTATTGGTTATCGAATCCCTTGCCTTTGTTGGCTTTCTCACCATATGGGGACCGAAGCTAGCTCGCCAGACACGTTCCTGGGTAGAGAAGCTAAATATTCCAGAAGGTCCCTTTGTTCTTTCCGTAATCCTTTGTCTGGGATTGGCAGAGCTGGCTGATGTGATCGGGTTGGCAGCTATTATCGGGTCATTCATGGCTGGGATTGTGATTGATGAATTGGCAGGTGTTTATGACCTGGAAAACAAGGTGAAATATGTCAATGAATTCCTCTTGCCTTTCTTTTTCGTAATGATGGGAGCTCATCTTAATCCCAGAGCCTTATTTAGACCAGACTTAGTTATTCTTGTGCTTCTTGTCAGCCTTACCGCTGTGCTGAGTAAAATGGTAGGATCGGTGTTGGCCTGCTGGAAAGAGAGCTGGAAAATCAGAATTCAGACAGGAGTATGCATGATCCCCCGGGGAGAAGTGGGAATCATTGTTGGGCTTGTCGGTCTTTCCCTGCATTCCATTACTCAAGAGATTTATACCATTGTACTGGGGATGTCTATTGTCACAACCTTAATAACTCCTCCTTTGATTCTTTTGACCTTTAGAAAAGACAGAACCCTTAGCTACAAAATCAAATCTCAAGTGTCGAAAATCAAATCCGAGGAATAATTGGAGATATATGCCATGTACAAGAAAATTACTCAAGAAATTAGGAAAGAACTGGAAGAAATTGTAGGGAAAAGAAACATGATTTTCGAATCAGATATGATTCTTGATTACGGTCATGATGAATTTTCTCTTCCCGATATAGCAAGAGAGCCAGAGATAGTGATCAAGCCAGCGAAAGCTGAGGACGTAGCAGCTGTTCTTAGGTTAGCCAGTGAAAGAATGGTTCCTGTTACACCTCGAGGTGGGGCCACGGGGCTTTGTGGAGGATGCGTTCCCTCTGAGGGAGGGATAGTTCTTTCCTTGGAGAATATGAACCGGATATTGGAAATCGACGAAGCTAATCAAATGGCTGTGGTGGAGGCGGGAGTGCGTTTAATGGATTTTTATAAGGCTGTCGAAGAGGCGGGATTATTTTTTCCTCCCCACCCAGGAGATGAAAGTGCCATGGTCGGAGGCGTGATTGCCACCAATGCCGGAGGCAGCCGGGCAGTGAAGTATGGTGTCATTCGTAACTATGTGAAAGGAATGGAAGTCGTGCTTGCCTCAGGAGAGATACTCACTCTCGGTGGAAAAATTATGAAAAACAGCACGGGTTACAATTTGATGAATTTGATCATCGGCTCAGAAGGAACTCTGGGCATCGTTACTAAGGCCATCATTCATCTCCTCCCCCAGCCATTTCTCACCAGGTCGCTTATCATTCCTTTTGATGAACTAGAAAATGCTATTGAGTCTGTTCCCCTAATGGGAAGGGAAAAAATATTGCCTATGGCTGTGGAGTTCATGCCTTCGGATCTCATCCGAATCACAGAGGAATATCTCAAGAAGAAATGGCCCTGCACTGAGGGAAAGACATACCTTTTAATTATCCTAGATGCTTCCAGTGAGGAAGAGATGGATAAATTATCAGAGAAAATTGCTGAGATATGCATGGATAAGGATGCTATCGATGTGTATGTGGCTGATACTCAAAAAAAGCAAGAGGAGGTACTGGAAATAAGGAGCATGATATATGAAGCCATAAAAAACCACACCGTTGAAGTTCTAGATATTACTGTGCCCAGGGCAGAGATTCCTCTCCATGTGAAAAAGGTTAATGAACTCTCTAGTAAGTTTGACATTTGGCTTCCCACTTTCGGTCATGCAGCCGACGGAAATGTTCATACCCATATCATGAAAGCTCGATTCGAGAATGGCTTAGTCCAGCCCGTTCCAGAAGCCGAATGGAGAGAGAAGGCTGATCATGTTCGCCGGGAATTGTACGAAGATTGCAAGGAAAGAGGAGGCGTTATTTCGGGAGAACATGGGATTGGATTGGTTAAAAAACCCTTTCTCTCTATGGTCATTGACGAGAAACAGATAGAAATCATGAGAGGTCTTAAAAAAGTATTTGATCCTCAGAACATCCTGAATCCCGGAAAAATTTTTGAATGAGTTGTAGCCATGAGAATACTTATCATTGGCGGTAGTCGCTTTTTGGGTTATCACATCGCCCGAAAACTCTTGGGTGATGGACATGAAGTGGTTCTTTTCAACAGAGGATTAAGCTCTCATGATTTAGGCCAGTCAATCAAGCAGATTCGAGGCGATAGGTATGACTATCAAACCTTCTTCGAAAAACTGCATGGGGAAGAATTCAATGTTGTTGTCGATGTGATTGCTTACAAAGCAGAGGATAGCCTGGCAGCGATAAAAACGTTTCGTTCCCATATCAAGCACTTTTTCCATATCAGTACTGCGGCAGTTTACCTTGTCACCAAAGATTATCCTTCTCCTCTTAGAGAGGAGGATTTTGACCGTGAGTTGTACCCGCGACCAAAGAAGAATAGTGGGTGGTGGGAATATGGATATCAAAAGAGGAAATGTGAGGAAGTTTTACGGGAAGCTTACCAAAAACAGGATTTTCCTGTAACCATGCTCCGCTTGCCCATTGTTATGGGAGAGAAGGATTATACGCTACGCGCTTACTCCTATTTTATCCGTCTTCAGGATTCAAAGCCGCTCATTCTCCCTGATGGGGGTTTGAACGCCTTCACTCATGTTTATCAAGGTGATATTACCAAAACTATAGCTTCAAATCTCTTGAATCAATCCTCTTTTGGTCAGGCCTATAACTTGGCTCAAGAGCAAATCGTGACTTTAAAGGATTTTGTAGCAAAAGCTGCGGAGATTCTGAAGAAAAAGGTGGAAATAGTTGACATACCTTCAAAGGTTTTAGAAAATACTTCCATCGGAATTTCGTTTTCGCCCTTTTTTATGCGCAGACCCTTTATACTCCAGACACAAAAAGCAAAAAAAGAGTTAAATTTTTCCTCCACTCCCTTTGATGTCTGGCTGAGAAGGACGGTTAATTGGTTTGTCAAGGACTACGGGGGAGATCCTCCTGAAGATTATCGCTTAAGAGAGAAGGAAATAGAAATCATTCAAAAGTTTAAAAGGGCATTGAAATCAGTTCTTTGAGGGGATTTTTTAAGAAAGGAAGAGTTGTATAGAAAGTCAGGAATAAAAAAAATGAAACTTTCATGAGGAGAAAACCATGGCGGATTTAACGACTTCTTATATGGGACTGAGGCTTAGGAATCCTGTCATCGTGGCCAGTAGCGGTTTGAGCAAATCTGTGAAAGGAATTTCTCGCTGTGCTGAAGCTGGAGCAGGAGCTGTGGTTATGAAATCCATATTTGAGGAGCAATACTGGGGAGAAGTGGTTCCTTCGGAGAAAACTCTCAGTTATTATCCTGAAGCTTTGGATTATCTCAGAAAAGGCAGTTTATTGGGATATGCGCCTCAGGAAAAATGCGACATCATTGAGAAAGTCAAGAAAGAGATCGATATTCCTGTTATTGCCAGTATAAACTGCCAATCTCCAGAATTGTGGCCTGACTTCGCCCTTCAGTTTCAAGAAGCTGGAGCAGACGGATTGGAGCTTAACATATATTTCCTTCCTTTTGAACTTAAAACTCCAGGCATAGATTATGAAAAATTTCACCTTGAAATTCTGGAAAAGGTAAAAAAAGTTGTATCTATTCCGGTGGCCGTGAAGCTGACTTCACAGCTGACATCTGTTCCTTTCCTTGCTCATAGACTGGCCAAGTCGGGCTGCGATGCCCTTGTCCTGTTTAACTGGTTTCTCCAACCAGATGTAAATGTAGAGAAGCTTCAAACGAAAAACATCGTTGGAAAAGGAAATTTTCACCAATCATTGAGATGGGTAGCTCTTTTGGCCGGAAGAGTCGATTGCGATATTGCTTCTTCAGGTGGAGTGCAAAAGCCTGAAGACCTTATTAAGCAAATTCTTGTCGGGGCATCAGCTGTTCAAGTCTGTTCACTTTTCTATCAGAAAGGCTTGAAAGCAGTGAAGGATTTATTAAGCAACCTTGGAGCTTGGATGGATTCCCATCGTTACGCTTCACTCGATGATTTTAAAGGAGAGCTTTCTTTCAAGAAACAGGAACTTACTTTCAAGGAGCCTGAGAAGGCCAAAGCTTATTTTCGTACTCAATACTTGAAAACGTACTCTGATCTCGAATAGAAGAAGCTCTAAGCATAGATATATAATATTCATGGTTTTTATTTAATAAATATATGAAAGGAGAAAGATGGAAAGAATTTCAGAAATTTTTGTAGTCTTGGAAAATAGACCCGGGACTTTAGGAGAATTATGTGCCCATCTAGCCGAGAATAAAATCAACATCGAAGCCATAGGAGTCTTTCAAGATACGGCCAAGCTCTATGTCAAGAATCTGAACAAGGCAGTGAAAGTTTTGAGCAGATTGGAATATGAAACAGAAGTCAGGGACGTTCTCTTGATCGAACTCGAAAACAGGCCAGGAGCTTTAGCTGATATGACTTCCAAATTAGGAAATAAAGGAATTAATGTTGAATATTGTTACGCGACTATGACTAAGAAGGGAAACAAGACCTCTGTTGTTCTTGATGTAAACGATATTGATAGAGCGCTCAAAATCTTAAAATCATGAGAGGATTCAAGCCTCTGTATTTAAGATTTCAAAAATCAAGATCAGGTTTTGACTTATCAATCGAAATTCAGGATTAGGTCTAAACTATCAACTTTCATAATCGAAGTAGAGAGATTAATGAATCCATTCTTTTACATGTTTACAAGAAAAAGTTAAAAGGGGAGATCCTGACCCTTCAAGCGACCCTGCAAACCACCCGATAAAATAGAATAGATTTTTTTGGGAAAGTTAAATAAAATACAAAACTCGGCTTTTAAGCGGAGTTATGCCTTAGACAAAGGCAAATCCTCGGTTTTTTCAAGGATAATGAGTCGCAAGTGGATCATCTTAGATTATCGAGGAGTGTCATATGGTTAAGAAAGAAAAGAAAAAAAATATTTTATTGACATTTCCGCGCACTTTCTGGGTGGCCAACTTGATGGAGCTTTTCGAGCGCGGCGCCTATTACGGTTTGAATGCTGTCTTGGCTGTTTATTTAGCCGATGTCCTCAATTTCCAGAAGCAGGCGATTGGAATACTTCAAGGCTTTGTCTATGCCCTGACTTATATCCTGCCGATTGCAGGCGGCGCTTTAGCTGATCGTCTCGGCTATCGGAAGATGTTGTTAGTGGCATTTTCCTTACTCACTATGGGTTACTTTGCCGCTGGCAATTTCACTTCCTATGGGTTGGTCTTTCTTTTCCTGCTTATTATGGCCACTGGAAGCGGGCTGTTCAAGCCGATAATAACCGGAACCGTTGCCAGAGTCACAACCAAAGAGAACAGTGGCTTTGGCTTTGGCGTTTACTACTGGAGCATTAACCTGGGGGCTTTCCTGGCTCCTTTTTTCGTCAGCTGGATCAAGGGATTCGACTGGCGCTATGTTTTCTTTTCTTCAGCTGTCTGGTGCTTTTTGATGCTGATTCCCACGGCCTTTCTCTACAAGGATCCAGAAAGACCGGAGAGCACGAAGTCCATCCGTCTAGTCCTGAAAGAGGCCGCTCTAGTCTTGAGCAATTCCCGTTTCATGCTGTTGATTGTCGTTTATTCATGTTTTTGGATTCTCTATTTTCAGATGTTCGGCTCTGTTCTCTGGTATCTGCGGGATTTTATTTTCCGAGTGCCGGTAGACCAATTCATGCAGAAAGTTATTTTTCTAAGGCCATTTAAGTTTGATGCGGAGTTTGTCACTATCATCAATGCCGGGACCATTGTCCTGCTCGTAGTTCTGGTTAGCAGGATTGTCAAGAACTTAAAAGCCTTTCCAGTTATGGCGGCAGGGATTGTTATCGGGTCAGGAGGATTTTTGATTCTAGCATTGACCCGCAGTGCCTGGATGTTCATCTTAGGGATTGCTGTTTTCTCTATAGGAGAGATGACCGCCCACCCCAAGTACTATAGCTATATCGGTCTAGTCGCTCCAAAAGAACAAAAGGCAGTTTATATGGGTTATGCCTTTCTTTATGGTGTATTCGGAAGTTTGATCGGGAGCAATCTAGGAGCTGTTCTGTATGAGAATATCCTCAGGCCAGTTGCCCCTTCCAGGGAAGCAGTACAGGCAGGAGTTCCTCTGGCTGCTGAAGTTGTAAGCCAAGTGAAATTTTTTTGGTTGATCTTTGCTGTGCTCGGCATTTTCTGCTTGGCAGGTATGCTCCTTTATAATAGGTTTTTTTCAGAGGATACTGCTGAGACAAATCGACGAGCCTGGAAACTGATGCTGGGAATTTATGCTCTTATTGCCGCCGTAGGAGTCTATTTCTTCATTTTTTCCCTCTTTCTCACACCTCAAATCCAGTGGAGAACATTTGTCCAGGCTTTGATCATGCTGACTCTGGGGGGAGGAGGATTAGCACTGAGCTTTAAACAAGAACCTTATCAGGCTCCAAAATAATTTTGTCCTAAGGAGTAAAGCCAAATTCCTTAAATTGAAGATTCACTAAGGCTGGAGCCACCCGAGTTAAGGAGGAAAGGAGAGAAAAATGAAATCTCTTTCAGAGTATTTGGTTTTCAACACCGATAAAAGGAGAGAGTTTATCAATATCACATCTCAAGTCGAAGAGCTCGTCAGAAAAAGCGGAGTTAATGAAGGCCTATGTCTTGTCAATGCCATGCATATCACAGCCAGCGTTTTCATAAATGATAATGAGAGAGGGTTACATCACGATTTTGAAAAATGGCTTGAAGGGCTTGCTCCTCATGACCCTGTATCGAATTATGAACATAATCTTACTGGAGAGGATAATGCAGATGCTCACCTGAAAAGAACTATCATGGGGAGAGAGGTAGTTGTGGCCATAACCCAGGGCAAGCTGGATTTTGGCCCTTGGGAACAGATTTTCTACGGAGAGTTTGACGGAAGAAGAAGCAAGAGGGTTTTGGTCAAAATCATCGGAGAATAAAAAGGAGATAAAAAGGGGACGGTTCTATTTTTTCGCAATTTTCTCACTCTCCCCTGCTGATTGTTGAGAAAAAATAGAGCCGTCCCCAATATTATTCAGTTTCTGGATAGAGGAGAGCGTTAAGCAGGAATTTGTAAGTCCCGTGGGATTGAGCCCGGTGCTGGCAGCGAATTCCGATAAGGATAATATGCCCCTTCTTGTATTTAACATCCACGACCGCAGCTTTCCTGGCGATGAACTTTTCTCCTAACAGCCACCCGCTCAAAAGGATATTCTCTTCTGGAAAGCTGGCTACGACTTTTCTGTCCCATTCTCCAAAAGGAATCCAGGTATTTATGGCCAGACCTCGAGAAAACATGACAGCAGCCTCCTTGGGCATCCCATAACCGATGGGGGATTTATTATCTACGTTTACTCTTAAAATGGAAGTCGGGCAGAAAAACTTCGAGCGCTCGATTTTTTCAAGGGCATTACTGGCAGGAACTTTGAATTCTTTGAAGATCAATCGGCAGGCATTGTTCAAGGTGACTAATATGCCACCTTTGTCAACGAAGGCTTTCAGTGCTTCTACTCCTTCTTTACCTACGCCTCCTTCATATTCTGGCGGCAGAGGAGTGAAGTAACGAGCCCAGGGGGAGGTTGGGCTGGGCTTTCCTGTTTTAATTATTTCCAAACTTTCATCAGCAAAGACAATGACATCGTACTCGGCTTTTAAATCGACTTTCTTTTTTTTCGTTCCCTTAAAATCTTTGTTGTGGAGAGTCGTATAAGGAACTCCGAAATCATCAAAAACATACCTTGTCCAGCCTTCATCCATGTTAGATCGCCAGGATTGATAGAGACCAATTCTTTTGTTTTCTAGAGGAACTTTAGGGATGTCGGTGATATCTTCAAGCTCGTGGACTTGTAGATGCCATTTTTCGATGAGGGCCGGAAGGGCTTTTTGAACCTGGGGAGTGTTTTTGATGATGAAGCTTCCAGCTTTGACTTGGAATCCTTCTCCCTTGATCTTTTCCTTAGAACGATAGATCTCAGCCTTGTCTTTGAGAAGAGAAAATACAGCTGCATAGGAGCCGTTGATTCTGGAGTCAAGAAGGATGTATTCAGAGGATGCTGGAGGTGGAAGTAGTGAAGGATAAGAGACTTTCTCCAGTTTCTCGAGCTTTGTCTTAAAAGGGGATTCGATCCGGTCGCATTTCACTCCCATCTGAAGGGGAAGAGTCCAGCCAGCGTTGTCATAGGGTGGAATAGGAGGGCCGCCCTCGTATTGACGGAGATCAGGATATTTTTGTTTCTCCAAGAGAGCCACAGCGTAGGGTTTATAGGGTTGGGAGGCCTTGACCACAAAGGAACCTGCTGGATAAGCCTTGCCGTCAGCAATGAAGTCTTCTTTGGCTTGATGAATCTCTACTCCTCCAAACATGAGGATGTCGAGCATCCTCAAAGTTGTAGGATAATCATGCTGATGCTGCTGGCTGGGAATGACAAAGGCAAAGGGATCACCCGTTTCTATGTTTTCGATGGAATTCTTGTACATACGATAAAAATTGAAAAGGAAGTCTTCTTTGTGGAGATAAGCTGTTTTTATCAGGCTTAAAGAAAGAACCAGCTCATAATCCACCAAATCTCTTAATCTCCACCATCCTCCTGGCCAGGGTTCAGGGAATTTCATTCTTTTCTCATAATAGGACTGCGGAATTTCTGTGGGTTCGATGTATATGGGTGTCGCCACGTTCACCGAAGCCATTTCGCTGAGAAGACCCACCACATTATGAAGCCAAGAGGTGTCATCGCAAGCCCCAATCCACCATCCAGTGAAACTCCGGCCATGAACAACGCCTTTATACCCGAGTTTTTCCAGATCATAAGCCATGTTTATACCGCAGAGGTTGATGGAACGCCAGAGAAGAGCTTGAACATTAGGAATTGGGGGGTCCATAAAGGGAGGAATGAAGAGGCGGGCCCCTGTGGAACCCATCTGGTGTTCATCGATGTGAATCTGGGGAAGCCAATCGTGATAAAGAACTTTGGTGACGGCCTTGGATTCAGGGAGGTTGAACATAAACCAGTCGCGGTTATTGTCATGACCAGCATAGTGGTGATAGAGCCAGGGCATTCGGCCTCCCTCGTACTTGGTCCCGACATGTTTTCGGTACCAATCCGTTACCATCATTTGACCATCGGGATTGATGGTGGGAGCGAGCAGGACAATAACCTCATCCAAGGCTTTATCAGCATCAAAAGGAGTATCACCAGTGACTAATTTATGAGCGAGCTCCATGGACATTTGAGAGGCGGCAATCTCTGTTGCATGGATGTTACAGGTTATAAGAAGAATAACTTTTCCTTGTTTGGATAACTTCTTTGCATCTTCGAGTGATAAGATTCGGGGATCTCGGAGCCTTTTAGCGATATCTCGGTAAGTATCCAGTTCAGCCATGTTTTCTTTTGAAGTGATAACAGCCATGATCATCGGCTTTTCTAATGTGGACTGGCCGATGTTGAGTACTTTGATCTTCTCTGATTCCTGGTCGAGTTTTTCAAAATAAGCCTTGATTTGATTGTAGTCAACAAGCTTACGGTCAGCGCCGACCTTAAAGCCAAGAAAGTCTTCTGGTGAAGTCTGAGCGCTTAGGAAGAAAGGCATAATGAATAACAAAAGAAAGCTCGCCTTCATGATTAGAAATTTTTTTGCGCTTTTCATGGTATCCTCCTTTTTTTAAAGAGGCTTTTTTCTATCACTTGTTTATTTTCCTGTCAAGAAAAAAAGCCAATCAAGTTAAGACTGTTAGAGCCGGAAAAGCTAAATGGAAAGGAGCATGTTTAGAAATCAAACCTGATGAAAAATTTAGAAAATGTCTGGGATTCAAGATTTAAGACTGAATTCTTATCTTCGCGAGCCTCTCAAGAGGAAAAGACGAAGAAGTTGCATGGCAGCCATGGCTGTGGCGGCCACGTAAGTCAGGGCAGCAGCAGAGAGGACTTTTCTGGCGCCGATGAGTTCATCCTGTTTTAAGAAATTCCCTTCTTCAAGAAGAACAAGGGCTCGACGGGAAGCATTGAACTCTACTGGGAGTGTCAAGACGCTAAAGGCCACCGCTCCAGCGAAAAGCAGGATACCTATGTCCATCAGGATGCTGGGTCCTTGACGGCTGAAGATGAAACCAATAAGAAAGATGGGAAAGGCAAGAGAAGAACCAAAGCTGGCGACAGGATAGATGGCATTTCTTATTTGAAGAGGGAAATAGCCGGCATGATGCTGGAGGGCATGTCCTGTTTCATGAGCCGCTATGCCCAGGGCAGCGATAGAAGGGCTTTTATAGACGCCTTCTGAGAGGCGGAGAATCCTTTTACGAGGATCGTAATGATCAGAAAGCTGACCCGCGACTCTCTCGACCTTAACATCTGTTGCTCCCTTGGCATTCAGGATTTGCTGGGCAACTTCAGAGCCTGAGATTCGAGATGAAGAATATTTGGCACTGAATTGCTTATAAGTGCTGCGGACTTTTTGCTGGGCATACAGGGCGAGAATAAGGGGTGGAATAAGGAGAATAAAAGTATAATCCCAAAAAAACATGTTTTGTTACTCCTAAAATTTATGATACCAACAATTTTTTATCCCTGTCAATTCCAGTGGGGTCAGACATTCAATAATTTCTAAAAATTATTAAAATTATTGAAGGCCTGACCCCATTGAGATAAAGGTTTTCGATGAAAAGGAATTACAAAAGGAGTATAATAAAATCCGGCCGTGCTAGATGGGGAGCTAGCGGTGCCCTGTAGCCCACAATCCGCTATAGTGGGATCGAATCCCTTGCCGAGGTTGGTTTTTTTCTGGTCAGTGTTTTTGCAAGTGGTGTTGAAGGTTAGGGCCCTGTGCAAAGAGCGCCCTGTGAATCCCGTCAGGACCGGGAGGTAGCAGCGGCAGCAGGGAAGCCTCTTGTGCTGCAGATCAGCCTTGCCTGAGCTAACTACAAGGATAACGCAGGGGAAAGGCAGTCGGAGCAAGGTGCACGGTCTTAATTTTTTTATACGAAGAACTAAGAACTTAAAATTCGGTGAGCTTCTCTTATTCTTTTCTGGACAGTTATTCCATAGGGGCAAGCTTTCTCGCATTCACCGCAGTTCTGGCAAGAAAGCGCCGTCTGCTCTGGTTTAAGTTTCGAATAGGCTTTCTTGGCTAAAGATATCTTTCCGTAACTTTCATGATAGGCAAGGTAACGAAGAATTTCTGTTGTTTCGATATA
>Ga0209636_10001307_pt1 | contig 24930 bp, 30 predicted proteins | sample DeeMarSWOR152_54_FD_187464 | JGI IMG/M metagenome (GOLD analysis project Ga0209636, IMG submission 187464) | Marine sediment microbial communities from White Oak River estuary, North Carolina - WOR-1-52-54 (SPAdes) (version 2) | ecosystem: Environmental > Aquatic > Marine > Intertidal zone >...
GTACCAGATATTTGAACGGAATGTTGCTTTAGTTTAATCCATTTTATTTCATCAATACCTATCAAGTTTCCACATTTACATTTAATATTTTTTCCATCATGGATACTAAGGTCTTCAACGATTCTATCTTTCCAGCAATGCCATAGTTTACCTTTACCTATTTTTACATATTTGAAATTTTTTCGTTTACACTTTGCACATTTTATAATCATCATGTTATATCGTCATGATATAGAATGAAAGATAAAAATTTTACAGATTTTTCTTTTTTATTTTCATAACATTTATTGAAATCGGGAAGGGGACACGAATTTACCAGTAAAAAATAATAGTTTTTCTGATGTTAAGTGAGCGCCCACATCGAGCATGTTTGCTAAAGGTTAGAAGCCCTTTAGATAAAATTAAATATATATCGTAAAATTGGAAAAGCATTTGGAAAATAGTCTAACAGCCAATTTAATAAACTATAATTGAACACTGAAAAAGAAAACATTTTTGAACAAACAAGACAAATTTTCCAAATTTATTATAAATAGTTCAAATTAGAAATAGCAAATTTATTCATGCCATAACTATTTTATCATAGTAATAGGAGGTAAGATATGAAAAAAATAATTGTCCCTTGTATATGTATTATGCTGGTGATGACAATAATACCTCTTGTAGCATGTGGAGAAGTAGTAAATGAACTTCAAAAAAATGATTTTAAATATGATGTTAAACCCATGTGGCTTTTCGCACGCTGGAATCCTTTATGGCAGATGACTCTAAAACATCTTGATATTGTTTCGTTTTCAATATTTGAGGATTCTGAAGAACCAGATTTTTTACATGCAAGCATTAAACTTCGAGATTTTAAATATTCTAATCTTCGTACATGTTATGTAGTATATTTCACCTTTAACTGTAATAGATATTATATAGGAATCAACATTCATACAGAAGGAGAATATGTTAGCTCAATTGCTGGATATTTTGATGAAAGTCACAATTGTCATGATACGCCAGTAGATTGTGAGATAAATGAAGAAGAAAATACAATGACATGGATTGTTCCAAAAGATGTTATCGGTAATCCAGAAGCTGGAGACCAATTTGAAGATGTACATGCAAGTACTTATTTAATATTACAGAAAAATTGTGAGGCAAGGTTTCCTCTACACCTTGCAAAGGATATTGCAAGACCATTAATAGGAGCAGGTTATACTTACACAGTACAATACTAATTTAATTAAATTGGAAAAATCCTCTTTTTTCTTTATATTTACTAGAACCTTTCCCAATGCTGGAAAAACTGCTGTGTTTAATCATATTGATATAGACATTGAGTATTGAATTACAAATTATAATAAAAGGGGATTTGAACTTGCTTTTACTGATAAATTGAAACTTGTTATAGTTTTATAGTCTATCTAAAATAAATTTATGATCCCGTCGGGATTTGGTACTCACAGGTATAAAGCTCATAAAATTTCTAATAAAAAAAGAGAAATTTGTAAGAATAGCATTTGTTGGACTCCCATAGCGAAAAAAATAAAAAACCAGTGTCTTCATTAATTGCATTGTTGATATTATTGTGTTATTGAACATATAAAAGTTTTTTTTTTATATTTTTTTTATTTTGTTCAAAAAATATATAACAACTTTTTTCTTTTAAAAAAGTTTTAAAACATAGTGGATTAAAGGAGGAATAAATACGAAAAAAATATTTTCAATATTTTTAATAGGATTTTTAGTCCTTAGTGGATTTGGAGCTGATGCAATATCTGAAAAAGAATGGAAAACGACCTCACCACCAATAAATATGGGAGAATTTGATATGGTGATTATTGCACCAGAATTGTTTTCAGAGGATCTTCAACCATTGATTGATCATAAAAATATTCATGGTGTTCAAACATTTTTAAAAACAACAGAAGAAATTTATGACAATTATGCTGGTCGAGATAAGGCTGAGCAGATCAAGTATTTCATTAAGGATGCTTTGGAACAGCTGAATATAACATATGTTTTACTAATTGGTGGTAGACAAGGGCAGTCATTTAATTGGTTTGTTCCTGTGAGATATTCAAATAATAGATTTTATCTGCAAGATAATGATTTTTATCATAAGAAATTTATTAGTGATTTATATTTTGCAGATATTTATAAGGAAACTGGTGAATTTGAGGATTGGGATTCTGATGGTGACAGTATTTTTGCAGAATGGAAAGATGGTGGACTCCCTGAGGATTCGATTGATTTGATTCCTGATGTTTGTCTAGGCAGACTTCCATGTAGGTCAAAGGGTGAAGTAAAAATTGTAGTTGATAAAATAATTCAATACGAGAATAATGTTTTTGGTCAGGATTGGTTGAAAAATATATTGCTTGTTGGGGGAGATAGTTTTCCTGGGATTGGAGCGCCTTTTCCTTTTGAGGGTGAGGTGAGTTGTGATTGGGTTATGCAGTATTTAGAAGAATTTACTCCAACAAAAATGTATACATCGGATGGTACTCTTACTGGAATAGATGATTTTATTTCAGCTTTTAATAATGGGTATGGAATTGTATTATTTCATGGACATGGTAATCAAAATAAAATATTCACATATTTGCCTGATAGCCAAGAGAAAATAAGTGTTTTTCATAATAATCAATTTAAAAGAATACAAAATAAAGATAAATTACCTATTACGATTGTTGGATGTTGTATTACAACAACGTTTGATGTGGGAATTCTAAATTTTTTAACAGTTTTTAAAAACTTAAAAAAATATGCTCATTTTTTCAGTTTTATAGATGGATGTATTACAAACTGTTTTGGATGGAATATGGTAAAAAAATCTGATGGTGGTTCAATTGCATATATTGGAAGTAGTTCGACTGCATATCTTACAGTCGGTGATTCTAATAATGATGGTATACCTGATCTAGTCCAAACGGGATATACAACTGGTTTATGTAATGAGTTATTCAAGGTTTTTGGCGAGGATGAAAAAAAGATTCTTGGTAATATATTTAGAAATTCATTATCCAATATCATTGAGAATCATTCTGCACAGAGCAATTGGGGTCAATGTAAATGTGTACAGGAATTCATGTTAATTGGAGACCCAAGTCTTAAAATTGGAGGTTATTCTTAAATTGGTTTAGGAGGAAAAAATATGAAAAAAATTATTGTATTAATATTAATTAGTTTGCTTAACTTATACAGTAATATAACATTTGCAGTAGGCGAGGAAAATAAAGATATTAATTTATTTGATATCAAAGATGGAATAATAAGCGTAAATATACCTGTTGGAATGGTTAAACGTGAAAAAATGATAAATGGTGATGAAATATCTATTGATGGTTTTGGTCGTTTATTAATTCCTGGTAAACCAAATATTCCTTCAAAAATAATTTCTATTGCTATTCCTCCTGGTGCAAAAGTTAGAGATGTTAATTATACAGTTGAAAGTGAAATTATTCTTCCTGGAAACTACAAAATAATAAATACACAGTTACCAAAAATTACATATGAAAAGGATTCAGATGTTTATTTAAATGAATTATCGCAATGTACAAAAAATTATGAAAAAGTATATTCTAGTAATAATCCTTATCCGTCATCTATTGTAGAATTTATCCAATCTTCAGGTTATAGAAAATATAATTTAGTTGATGTTAGAGTAAATCCAGTAGCGTACCTTCCATTAGATGGTAAATTGATTTATTATTCTGATATTACAATTGATATAAGTTACACATTTAAAAACGATTTTTCAAGGGATAATATAATAATTGATGATATTCCACAAACTGAAAGTTTTGCAAAAAGAATCATTTATAACTACGAACAAGCAAAAGATTGGTATCCAAAAGAAACTAGTAGCAGTGAGACTTATGATTATGTAATAATTACTCTTGATTCCTTAACCTCATATATCAATGATTTGGTTGATTGGGAGGAAGCAAAAGGTAAAAGTGTATTTGTTGCAACAACAGAGTGGGTTGATTCTAATTATAATGGTTATGATTTGGCTGAAAAAATGAGGAATTTTTTAAGAGAAAAATATCCATCTGAGCAATGGGGTATACAGGATCTTCTAATAATTGGTCATAGAGATGATATTCCTATGCGACTGACTTGGCAGGATGTAGGTGGTGGAAAACCAGAAACTGATTTTTATTATGCTGAGCTTTCTTTACCTGATAATATGTCCTGGGATTCTGATGGAGATCATCAATATGGTGAAGATTCTGATTTTATTGATTTTTATGGTGAAATAAATGTTGGTAGAATACCATGGAGCGATCCTGAAACTGTTCAACATATTTGTAAAAAGTCTGTTAATTATGAACAAAATAATGACCCGTCATTTAAAAATAACATTTTACTTCTTGGAGCCTTTATTGATGATAAAACTGATGGTGCAGTTTTTATGGAATATTTAGCAAATTCAAGTATTCATCCTTGGATGGCTTATTGGATGAAAACACGTCTTTATGATCCTCTTTCAAGTTATAAAAAAGATTATAAACTTACTCATGAAAATGTAGTAAACGTATGGTCTTCTGGAAAATTTGCATTTGTTAGTTGGCATGCACATGGATCACCAAATGGATGTTATTTCATAACATCTGATGATTGCAATTTATTAAATGATGATTATCCAGCAATCATTAGTGCTGCAGCTTGTAGCAATTCCGATACAAGTTATCTAAATATTGGTCAAGCAATGATGAAGCAAGGTGCTGTCGGTTTTCTTGGGGCAAATAAAGTTGCTTATTATCGTCCTAGTTGGGATCACCCAAATGACGGCAGTGACCAGTCATTTAAATATTTTTTTAAAGCATGTGTAACATCTGGAAATTACACTCAAGGACAAGCTCATCAATATGCGATTAGTGAAATGTACGAGAATGGATTATGGAATAAATTAAAATATGAAACCTTCGTCCATAGCTCTTTGTGGGGTAATCCAGATTTAAAAATGAAATCAATTAACGAAAATGATCCACCAGAAAAACCTATACAACCCAATGGCACATCAAATGGAAAAGTTGGTGTTGAATATACCTACTTTACATTTACAACAGATTCAAATATGGAAAGTATTTATTACTTCTTTGATTGGGGTGATGGAACAAACAGTAGATGGTTTGGTCCATATTTATCTGGTGAAATTGTTGAAGCATCACATATTTGGTCTGAAAAAGGTAATTATGAAATAAAGTCTATTGCTCAAGATATTAATGGAACAATGAGTGTTTGGTCAGATTCTTTATCAGTAACTATTGCAAGAACTACGGGATTTAAGTCATTTTTGTTGGAATTTTTAGAGCGATTCCCAAATATATTGCCAATACTAAGACATCTAATGGGACTATAGACTGATAATAAAAACTCAAACTCTCTTTTTTTCTTTATTTTTCTTATTTTGTTTTTAAATAAAGATTAATAATAACCAAAATATTCATCTGTTTAAATCATCAGAAATAAATACTTTTCAGGTACAAATCCCCTAAGATGTAATAGAGAACAAAATGAGATTTTATCAAGTATTTGTTAACAAATTTTATATTTTTGCAAAGATATATAGGGAAAAGGATTTGAAAACTATTTTAATATTAAAAAAGTATATAAGCTTCATTTTGGTAAAGGAGGGATAATGTTTTATGATCATTTTTTATAAAAATTAACTCCGTGAGGTAGAAATTTGATAATTTCATCTAAAATATCGAAGATATACTCTAAAACCCATTCCATGTCTATATAAAGTTTTTTTTCTGGTTTTTCTGCGGTAAGAGTAACTTTTTCTACTTTTCTAATATAACATAAATGATTTGCAACAACTCTATAAGTCCGATTTAATGGTAGTCCAGTAATTTCGTAGTAACCATTACTGTCGCTTCTTGTTATTTTTAGCCCAATTCTCACAATTGCATGTGGTATGGGATCCCAGGTCCAAACTCCATGAGAACAATGAGTATAACCATAAATTTTCCCTGTGTTTTCTGTTTTTTTTGAATTTTTTATAGCTTCTTTTCCAAAAATTGTATCATACTGAGAGATTTCCTCCTCACTTACGATTAATTTAGTTTGCTGTTTTTTTGTTTGCATTACTACAGTTATAAAAGATGATGGAAAATAATTTATTTCAAAAACTTCAAACATTGTTCTAAAATCTTGAGAATTTTCAAATGATTTAATATCTACATATTCTCTTCCATACATATCAAAAGTTATTTCTCTAATTGGTTCTTCTTCTGTTAAGTAAACATGTTTTGTTAACGGTTTGAATCCTATTATATGTGCTGTTACATTATATTCATGATATAGCGATAATCTCATTGAATATTGTCCTAGTAGTCCACATCTAACCCATTTTATTCCGTTAGTTACTAATGCAAAAGGATATGATGACCAAGTATACATCCCATGCGAGTTCCCAACTTCTCCATAAATAAATCCTATGCAAGCAGATTCTTTTTCATCTTCTAAATCAACTGCATTATTTGCAATCGCTGGAATAGTACTGGTTCCAAACAACAATAGAATGATTACAACCGTCAAACATTTCCTTTCCATTCATAAACCTCTTCGTGCTATGGTAATACATAGCACGTAATACAAATCTGGTATATAAAATTAGTGCAGGGAAAGGGATTTGAAATCTTTGACGTTAAAATTAGATTTTTTTAGTATTGTAAGAATGACTTTTTTGAAATAAAATCAGTGTTATTTTTCTTTAACCAAATAACCATGTCAATTAATAGCATGCTCCCGTCGAGCATTAGTACTCACGGGTATAAATCCCTCGATATAATTATTTCATAAAAGTAGGATTTTCTTTGGATTTCAACTTATAGGAATTGTTAAAAAAACCGCTAGTGGGAATACAGAGCATAGGTTCAATTCCTATTATTAAAAAATAGTCAAAATCATCTCGAAAATCCAATAATAGAAATATTTATTTAAACGTAGCGGAGAAGCGTTAACGCTATTTTAACTCAATTGTTTTTGTGTAAGTTAAATGATAAAAAAAGATGGTTAATAGAAATTAGTTATTGTTTTGGATGAGTTTCAAAAAACTCCCACATATTGTCATTTATTGAAAAATTTCTATCTGGAAAATATGGTGAACCAAACCATTCATGACCCCCATCTATCACAGTATAAAGAACAACTTCTGTATTTTTATCACCCTGCTTATAAGTTGTTTTAATAATATTTCCAGATTCGTTTATTTCAGGAATAGGATTGCAGTTATTTTGATTTACCCAAAAAGATACAGATTCATCAACCGATAAATAATACACTGAAAAAGGAAAGGGCCCTATTTTACCTTCAACCCAACCCCCTTTGTAAGGAACATTTCGATCTTCTAATCCATGAAAGATTATAACAGACAAAGGATTTGAAGGGTCAGGAATAATATATGGTATTGAATCCTTTGGCCGATTAAACCAAATACCACCCACTGTTCCAGCAACAGGAGCAATTGCAGCAACAATATCTGAGAGTTCTGCACCCAACCTATATGTCATCAATGCGCCACCTGAAATACCAGTTATATAAATCCTTGAAGAATTAATATTAATATTTTCCTGAAGTTTATTAATCAATTCTCTGATAAAATCTACATCATCAACTCTATTAATCTTGTTATAATCCCAAGCGTTCCACCAACAACCTCTTTGATGCAACATCAAAAGAGCTAAAATAAAATTGGGAAAAGGTGCTTTTTCGCCATCAGGATAAACAACAATGAATCCTTCTTCATCTGCCTTTTCATCTAGTTCAACTGCTAATTGCATCATTTTAGAATTAGACGGATGACCATGAAGAACTAAGATTACCGGTAAAGGATTATCGGCAGTATAACAAGGTGGTATATGCATTCTATATGTGCGAATCCGAAAATTATGTATCATAAATCGGAAGTAATTGCCAGGTTTAATTTTTGTTTTTAAGTCTTCATCTTGCTTTGATGATACTTGAATAGAAAAACTACAAATGAAAAGAATAATAATTATTAGAATTGGTAGAATTTTTTTCATATTTATTCCTCCAATTGATAACAACAGGAGGAAATATTTAAGATATATCATCCATAAATTGTACAAAATGAAATAATTATAATTTATATTATTACTATGTACATATTACTTTTTTTAGGAAAAATAAAAGAAAAAAGACAAAAATTAAGAATATTAATTTTGATTCTCTTATCTTTAATATTAACATAGGATATCAATATCTTCTAACTTTATTAATCCATCAGCTCGTGGTTGCCAAGAAATTTCATTAATCATCGCGGAAATACCCTTATAAATATAAAGAGGTATACATGCAACATCATTCATAGCAATAGTAAATCCATATTGCATAAGATCAAGTCTTTCCCTTGTTTTCATATTATACATAATATCATCAGCAATCTTATCTATATCCAGATTTGAGTAATTTCCAAAATTAAATGTTCCAAAACCATTATTAATATCAACACTTCTTAGAATATTATCAAATATTTCCCCTGCGTCACCAGAATCAACTAGCCAACCTACAATATAAAATGAACTATTTCTATTCGTAATTTTAGTATAAAAATCATCACTTGAAAGTACATTAAGTATCACAGTAATATTTATCTTTGAAAGCTGATCCGCAATTCTTTCAGATACATTCACTCTATTAGCACTTACTGTCGAAGTATCTAAAACAACTTCAAATCCATTTTCATAACCTGCATCCTTCATAAATTTTCGAGCCTTTTCCAAATTATAGGATAGTCTCTTTAACTCTGGATTATATCCAAAGATATATGAAGTCACAAATTGTGAAGCAGGCTCAGCATAACCATAAAAAACATTCTCAATGATTTCATCAATATTAGTAGCATAATATATTGCTTGTCTAACTCGAATGTCTGAAAAAGGATTTTTTTTTCCTTTAAAACAACAACTGTCGTTTTCTCTAAAATCAAAGCTAAGATAGGTTACTACTTGATGTAAAAATGTCTGTGTTTTAATACCTTCTATTTGTGATAACTCATCGACACTTTCTGGTAAGATAAAATCGACCATGTCAACCTGTCCATTGACAAGTGCATTTAATCTTTCATTATACTCATCTATAAATTTTAACGTAACATTCTGGAATCTTGGTGTTTTCTTCCAGTAATCATCAAATTTTTCCAATATTAAATGATCATTTTTTAAGTACTCAGAAAATTTATATGCACCTGTTCCAATTGGTTGTTTAATTGTTGTATTTTCTTGGTAATTTTTTGAAACAATATAGATATTAGCAAGCTTATTAAGTAATATAGGGTATGGCTCAAATGTGATAATATCAATAATGAAGTCATCTATAATCCTAACTTCTTTTACCATTGTTAAAAAACCATATAATGAATTATTTTTATCTTCCTTTATTAAATCTAATGAATATTTTACATCCTCAGCTGTAAAATTATAACCATTATGAAATTTCACATCCTTTCTTAAATTGAACCTCCAGGTAAGATTATCAGGATTATTCCAAGTTTCAGCAAGTGCAGGAATTATTTTAAAAATTTCATCAAATTCTACTAGACAGTTGAATATATTAGAATTTATATTAGATGTCTGATCGTTTAAAATATCTGTCCACGGATAAAAACCATTAAATCTATCAATACCAAATGCGATAGCAAGCATATATTCCTCTGTTTTATTTTCACCATTATTTGTGTTAGTGTCAATACAACCCGAAATTCCTGTTACAATTATAATACATAAAATTAAAGCCAGAATCTTCTTGGCATTTTTTTCATATTTCATCCCTCAACCTTCTAATATAATAAACTGTGTTACTATTCAACTAGTTAATAATAGTATAAAATACTTACGTTTTCAAAGGCGAAGCAATTCTGGGTCTATCTAATTAGACAGACCCAAAATATTATGCCCTTTAAAATCATAAAATATAGCCATTTTTCTGGTACAATGCTACCTTTTTTCTGCAACATAAGAAAAACCAATTTTTACAAAATTTTTTTGGTTTCTCAACAGGAGGAAATTATAATCGAGTGCTCCCGTCGGGATTTGGTACTCACGAGTATAAATCCCTTAGTTTTATTATATTTCTTTTTATTGAGATTATAAATCAGATTTTAACAATCAGAACTTGTTAAAAATACTGAAAGGCATTAATAACAAAATATCAAAACATCAATTTGTTAATAAAATGTCGATGGCAGAAGCGAGTGTTTATTCTTCAGTGTCCGCTATTTCATGGAAAGGGAGATTTGAATTCCATTTTACTGGTAAAAATAATTGAAAATATATCAACCATACCTTTTTAATCATATACACGATATCAAAGATCCTTATTGAAAAAAGAAGGAGAGAAGGTAATGCCCGCTAAGAAAATTAAAAGGACAAAGAAAAAAACCGTTAAAAAGAAGAAATAAGATCCTGTAATGTTCTTTTTTTTTAAAAAGAGTTTACCTTTATTATTTTTTATATACTATATCTTTATTTTAAAATAAAATAATAGAATACAGGGTAAAGAGCGTTATAGATACGAGTTTAAACAAGAGGAAAAAAGATATTGAAAATTAGGTATTTCAGCCGACATAAAATCAGAGAACAATTTTAATAGATATACACGTTCATAGTTTTACTATCTAAAGACAATAATACGGCCAATGTTTAATGGAAAGTGACACTAATTATGATAGAAATAAAAGTACAAAATATTGTAGCATCAACAACATTCGCAGAGAAATTAGACCTAGATGTAATAGCACAATCGTTAGAAAACACAGAATATGAACCCGAGCAGTTTCCAGGATTGGTTTATCGGTTAAACAACCCGAAAACAGCGACCCTGTTGTTTAGAAGCGGAGCAGCTAACTGTACAGGTGCAAAAACTATAGAAGATGTAAAGATATCTATCAAAATAATAGCAGAAAAACTAGAAAAAATAGATGTAAAAGTAAATAAAAACCCTGAGATTATTATTCAAAACATCGTGGCTACATCTGATCTGCAAGGAGAACTTAATCTTAGTGAAGTAGCATTAGCTCTTGGTTTAGAGAAAGTGGAATACGAGCCTGAGCAGTTCCCAGGTTTGGTTTATAGGTTTAAAGAACCCAAGGTAGCTATGCTTTTATTTGGCTCCGGTAAAATAGTCTGTGCAGGTGCAAGAAAAACAGAGGATGTAATATTAGCAGTAGATAAATTATCAAAAGAGCTTTCTATGTTAGGACTTCTCCATAAGTAAAGCATTTATCTTTTTTTCTTTTGTAAAAATTCAATAGTTACTTTCAATGTAAAAAATCAGTCTTCTAATGGTTTGGATTGAAAAATCTAAAAAACACATATAAAAAAAGGTGTTTAAAAACGAGATCAAGAATCCTCAAAAACCCCTTAATATGAGTATTTATATAACTCAACTGTAGATAAGTAAAAGAATAACAGGGAATTGATTTGTTTGGTTAAAAAAGAAAAACAGAAAATAGAAGAAATTTCTCAATGCCCTGAATGTGGGAGTAACCGCCTCAGTAAAGATTACTCTCGGGCAGAATTGGTTTGTAAAAATTGTGGACTTGTTATTGATGAAGAGATTATTGATCATGGTCCTGAATGGCGTGCATTTGACAGTGATCAACGTGAAAAACGAGCACGAACAGGTTCTCCGATGACGTATACGATTCATGATAAAGGTCTTTCTACAATGATTAGTTGGAAAAACCGTGATTCTTATGGAAAATCAATTCCAACTAGAAACCGAGCACAGTTATATCGTTTAAGAAAATGGCAAAGAAGAGTTAGAATCAGTGATGCTACAGAGAGGAACCTAGCAGTTGCTCTTTCTGCACTTGACCGTATGGCATCAAGCCTTGGTCTTCCAAGAATAGTACGAGAAACAGCAGCGATGATTTATAGAAAAGCAGCATTGAAGAAATTGGTCCGTGGTAGAAGCATAGAAGGTGTAACCGCTGCAGCATTGTATGCAGCATGCCGGCAGTGCCTTGTTCCACGTACACTTGATGAAATAAGTTACATAGCACATATATCAAGGAAAGAGATTGGAAGAACCTATAGGTATGTCTCCCGTGAATTAGGATTAAAATTATTGCCTACTTCATCTGAGGATTATATTTCAAGGTTCTGCAGTGAATTAAAACTTAGTAGCGATGTGCAAATGAAAACCTTAGAGATATTAAAAGAAGCCGCACGCCAAGAAATTACTAGTGGACGTGGTCCAACTGGTATGGCAGCAGCATCGCTTTATATTGCATCTCTACTTTGTGGTGAAAGAAGGACACAACGTGAAATAGCAGAGGTAGCAGGTGTAACTGAGGTTACTATTCGGAATCGTTATAAAGAGATTGCAAAAAAACAAAATATAGGTATTATACTGTAGACTTATCATTTTACCTACTCTTTTTATTAGTTGTTTAAATTATTTGTATTTAGGTATATTTGAAGTTCTGTTTTCTTCATTAGTTATACTTACAGTTCAGATTTGTTTGTCTTTGAATTTTACGTCTGTAACAAATTAACTTCTAACGATTTCTTCAGTATCTACTGCTAGTACATAGCTCATTAGTGATTTCTTTCAAACATTTATCACGTTTTTATTAGTTCTTTTTTCCAGCAGTTTTCTCTTCTTTTATTTTTTCGTTCATAGTTTTATTCCATACTTTAAACTGCAATCTTTTAACACCTCTTTTCTTTGTAAATTCAGTTCTTACAACCATACTTTTCTGTATGAAAAAAAGAGTGTAAATTCTAAAAAAAACTTTATTTAGATACTTTTACATTAACTATATTAAATAATTTATCAAATTATTTTTAATTAATCTATATAGAATGTAAATTTCGCAAAAATTTTATCTTCTTTTAAATTTTCACGAAACAAAATAGTTTCATCTTGCTTTTTCCCGTTGCCTCTTATTTTTTTTATGCTTTCTTTCTAACCGCTCTAATTTAGATGCCATTATATCACCTTTAAATTTACTTTATTATTTCTTTTAATTTTATTGCTTTAATTCCATTATCTGTTTTTTCTAAAGCGTATTCTACAGCGTCACCAGCATGAAGTAATGTCAAAAATGGAATATCTTTTTCATAAACCATTACGTTTTCACCATTACTTCCTTCAATTAATCCACTCTTTGTTCTATCACTGTACCAATTGACAATTCCTTTCATTTAACTTCACCAATTTTCAATACATATAAAAATATCAAAATGAATGAATACAACTTAAACAATTTTTTTGGTTATTACAATTTATTTTTAAACTAAATTGAGGACAAACCTCGTAATCAAATACTGGTCGATTTAAAGCATTGCATCTAATCACTTTTTTTGGTTTTTCATTATTACGCATTCCTCTTTTTTTATTTTGTCTCATATTTATTTCACCTTAGTTATCCTTACAACTATATTATCTGAAAAAAAATAAAAAAAATCAAATCCATTTTAAAAACTAAAAATGGATACTCAAGTTTCTATTTCGTTCCAATGACATATCAGTATATATCACTTATATAGTTTTGTATTACAAAATTTTCCATACCAGAATCTAATAATCAACATAATTTCAAATTTGATAATGTCATATCTACATCGGATAATAGTCATTTTTTTAGAACTATTTTATACATATGTTCCAAATTTTATCATATGATCTTTTAGTAACTCTTCTGAAATAAATTTTCGTCCACAATAAATACATCTATAATTTTTTATCATATTTTTTCCCTCTTTTCTTTTTTTCTGATAACACCTAATACACAATCCTTTAACTTTAGCCATATTTCCGCATCCCGATACAATACAGGTTTTCCCTCTGTTGACTCTATATTCCATTCTCTTCATAATATTTAAAAAGATGCTTTGTTTATGTTTTCCATCTTTTTCACACTATTTTTATATCTCCAACTATAATTTGGGTATCTCATTGCTTCGAAATCTTTTAAAAAATTATTAAATGTTTTCAAATTACGGAAACGGATTACTCTTACTACATCTCCTGTTTTCTCATTAAATAACTCAACTACTTTATTAAATTTAACTCCAATTCTAACCATTTTCTTTCTTCACCTACCTACAATCTTTTAATTTTTCTTTCTTCGGATATTCTGAAAGAAGCATCCATTCATTTTCCCACATATTTATCGCCAACTAATTTTCTTCGAGAATAGTTTTTTCTTTAGATTTCATTATCCTCAGTTTGTTCTTCTTCAATTCAAAAACCAAAGATATTATTTTAGATGAAAAAAATTAGAAAGAGTTAGAATAAGTGTTTTAGTTTTTTTCTTAATGGGGGTTATTCTATTTTATCTCAGGTTTTTTTGATCGTTTTGAGGCTTATTTCAATTGATGAGACATTTGAGGTTCTGCCTTCTTCGTTGGTCATACTTTCTGTACCGATAATGATGTCTTTTATTTTTGCGTTTGTTATAAACCTGTTTCGTACGATTTCCGCTGTATCTACTGCGGTGCTAATTGATTTGCCTCTTGCTTTTAAGATGACTTCCTTTGAGCCGTTTCCATTGAATTGAGTAACTACAGCTAGTACATAGCTCATTGGTGGTTTCTTTCCAATAAATATTACGTTTTCATCGTTTCTCTTTTTTTCCTTTATTTCAGGTATTATTTTTTCTGTTGTTTTTTCTGTCATAATTTTTTCCTCTATTTTATACATCTAATTATGTGTTAGAGTGCAATCCGAAATAATAATTCTAGATTGCATCTAGCCAACATATGGTTAGGAACCATACGGGATTTTTTTAACACATTTTTACGTTTGTTGCTTTCGGTCCTCGTTCAGATTCTTCTACTGTATACTCGACTGGATCATCCGGATTTACATCTTTTCCGAATGGTAATGCTGTAGAGTGAACAAAGACATCCTTTCCATCTTCACCTTGAATAAATCCAAAGCCTTTCATTGGGTTGTACCATTTTATAGTTCCTTTCATTTGTTTTCACCTCCTTAGACTACTAAAATCTATAGTGTATTAAAGATTCAAAAACAAAAATCTCAAAAGTTCGTAAAAATAACGAAAAATGAAACTCTTATCTCTATTTCTTTCTGGGTGATAGAACATTCCTTATCTTATATAGTTTTCCATTGTATTAGCTTTGGTGATATATTGTAAACCTGTTTTTCTTCTGTTAAAGAACCATGCTAATTAATAGCATGCTCCCGTCGGGAAGGGAACACAAATTTACTGGTAAAAATCCTTTTTAATATTTTCATATAATATTTATAAACATTTTTTAAAAATATTTTAATTTCCTATGTAAATTTATTTATAGATGTTATTATTGTATATTAAGGACAAATATATGAAGAAAAAAATTATACAAAAAGAAAATAATAAAACTACAATGAGTTTTCCAATGTTAAGAAAAATGGCTACTACAAAAAGACTTAAAGATATTTTAAAGAATCATATAGAATCTGAAACAATACCAAGTGTGAGAACTGCATGGATTGAATATTTTTTTGAAATAAAAAATAGAAAAATTCAATTATAATTAAAAAATTTAAAATATTTCTGCTAGTTATTATGTAGAAAAAAACAATAATTTTAATATTTTTCATATAAAATTTTAACAGTATTATTGAAATTGTTAATATACTCAATTTATTATAAAAGATTAATAATCACATAAATGTATGCCCTGTAAAATCATAAAAAAATTACCTATTTTTTTTTGGGTATAATGCTCCCTTTTTTAGGAATTAGAAGAAAAATCAATTTTTACGAATTTTTTGTATGTTTCCAACAGGAGGAAAATATGACCGAGTACTCCCGTCGGGATTTAGCACCCACGGGTATAAATCTCCTAGATTTTAAATCAGATAAATTGGATATTTTGGACTCCATTTTACTAGTAAAAAATCTAGCTTAATATCTGTTGAACAGTTTTTTAGTTTTTCATAACTTATTGAAATAAAATCAGTGTAAAAAGCCTAAAAATAACTTCTTTTTATCCATGTTTTACATAAAAATGTAACAAATTTACACACTTATATGCTTTTTTACATATAAGTATATAGTACCTATTGTATGTTACGTACATACATTAAAAGGAAAGGGAGGAAAAATATGAGTAATAAAAAGAAAGCAAAACACCCTTTTATAACAAATCATTTCCATAGAACTGATCGAAACATTAGTAGAGAAATGAAAAAACTAAATCAAAAAAAGTTTTGGAGTAATAAAAATATCAATTGAGGGAGAAGGATAATATGCAGAAAGATGAACTTATTCAATTTCATTCTTTTCTATTGCAATTGAAAATCCATTTGGAAGGGATGGTTGAAAATAATGGTGGGCGTGAGTTTATGTCCTATGATATACTAAATATTACACCTTTTCAGGTATATAAATCGAAAAGGGAACATAAGCTGGCTGTTTTCACATTGAGTAGTGGAATAGCAAATCTTTTGTCAAATAATAAATACCTTGGTTTAGAAAAGGTTTCTAATAGGTTAGAGCAAATGTCAGAGCGTTTTATGACTGAAAAAGAAAAGCACATTATAAATTCCTAAAGATTGGTTAAAATGGTTATCAAGATGCTACGAAGTTAATTAGTGGTTGGTTTTTCTAAGAAACAGGTTTTATGAATATCTTTTGAGAATCCATCTGGGAACAGTTTTCATATAAATAACGTATTGTGCTCCAAATTTTTTTTTAGACGAGGTTCTTCTATTTATACAACATAAAAATGTACAAAAAATATGGCACTTAAAGCATAAAAAACAGTAAGAAATACCAAAAATAAGGAACTCACCAACTATTGCTAAAATATGTCCAATATAAATTGGATTTCGTGTAAAACGATGTAGACCTTCTGCCACTAGTAACTCTGGTGGTTCAATTGGGGCGGATGTTACTTTTCCAATTTTTGAAAATAAATGTGAACTACACAAAAAAAGAGAGATACTAATAAAACAAAAACTTAACCCTGCAATCGGATAAATGATGTTTCTAAATATAGGTAATCCAAAAACCTCATTGATGTAAATAGCAATCTCTTGGAAGATTATAAATAGAGAGGTACCGATTATAATAACTGATAAAATAGATTTCTCCACATTGAATCTTAGCAAATAATAACCCAATTATTATAAATATGCCTAAAGGCTAAACCTATTTTCCTGTATCCGCCTATGTTTATTATGAAAAAAGGAATATACTAATATTTAAACAAAGTCAATATAAAAATGCAGAGGCGAAGGTATTTGAACATCAGTATACTGGCAAAAATTTTGTTTTTCTATCTGTTTAGAAGTTTTTTCATTTTTTGAAAATTTCTTTTTTTATTGTTTGAAACCTTTTTTCTATTTCTTCGTCTTTCTTTTGGATTTATGTCTTTGATGTTTACGAACATGACTAAAATCGATATTCCTTTTAACAATATCATATCCTTTTTCAGGAATCTTCTTTTTTGCCATATTTTCTTATTAAAAGTTACAATTTCATAATAACTATTTGTTTATAACATCTTTATGAGATAAACTAGGAATAAAAATAATTTCTTATAATAGTTATTTTTACTACCATTTCCTTTTCATTTTCATTCTTTCAGCATCTTCTTCTTTTCTATCAGTATCTACTTTTGTTTTATCCAGGTATCTTTCTAAACACGATGGACAAATAGCAACAATTTCTAATCCATCGGAACCCTTTGTATAATGAATAGTTATGTCATCGGCTTGAAAAACTTTTGCGCATCGACTACATACGTATTTCATTTATTTCACCTCATTATCCTTTTTTGTTTATTATTTTTTATGTAGAAATTTGTCATGTAAACTAGTTGTCTGCTATAAGGTCTTTCTTCCTCTTTCGCGAGTTTTTTAATTAGTGCGTTTTCTTCTTTGGTTAAAGATATGTTCATTCTTATCCTTTTTACCATGTTTTACACAAATATGTAATAAATTTACACATTTATATGCCTTTGTACACAATGATATATAGCACCTATTACATACTACTGCCATCCGACAAATTTCGAAAAGGATAGGTGAAATTAATGGATATGAACAGAGAATTTACGGTCTTTGAAAACGATATTGACTATAGGAAGCGAAAACGATTTCAATCATTAGAATCAGATGACTTTCAAAGAGCAATATTTAATAGAACGGATAGATGAGTTAGCATACTTAACTCTGAAAACTAAGAAAGTAAGATAATCGGAATATTAAAACCAATTATATCGCCTAAATCTCTTTTTAGTGGGTAAAAATATGATAAAAAATTGCAGATGGATATACTATGGACAAGAATTCAGAAACATAAATATACTAAAAGATCAAACAATCGAAGTTTATAAAGGAGTTATATAATGACGTCAATTTGTTTATATTTCGAGGTACATCAACCGATGAGATTAAATCATTTTACGGTATTCAAAATAGGTGCAAACCATGATCAATCTTCTGACTATTTTAATCATAAACTCAACCAAGAAATTTTTGAAAAAGTTGCAAAAAAATGTTATATACCAACAAATAAAATATTACTTGAACTAATCAATAAATATGATGGCAAATTTCGGGTTTCATTTAGTCTGACTGGTACATTCATTGAATATTGTGAACGTTATATGCCTTCAGTTCTTAATAGTTTTAAAGATCTTTTTGCTACAGGTGCTGTTGACCTCATCGAGGAGACATATTATCATTCACTTTCAAGCATGTATGACGATCTTGATGAGTTCGAAAAGCAAGTAAATATGCATCGAGAGAAAATAAAAACAATATTTGACTATAAACCAAAGATTTTTAGAAACACTGAAACCATCTATGATAACCGTATAGCTAGAAAAATCACTGAGTTGGGATACAAAGGAATTATCACCGAAGGAGCAGATAAGATTTTAGGAGGACGTTCACCGAATTATCTGTATAAACCAGTTAATGCAGACCTCAAAGTACTATTAAGGAATTATAAACTAAGTGACGACGTAGGTTTTAGATTCTCTACGCAGAGTTGGTCAGAGTTTCCTTTGACAGCAGATAAATTTGCAAAATGGATATCTCATTGTGAAGGAGACATTATTAATTTATTCTTAGATTACGAAACATTTGGAGAACATCAATGGATTGAAACAGGAATATTTGAATTCCTTAAACATCTACCTGGAGAAGTATTGAAGCATAATCATTTAGATTTTGTTACAGTTAGTGAAGCAGCTGAGCGATATAAGTCTGTTGGAGAAATAGATGTTCCATGGGCTATTTCATGGGCTGATGAAGATCGCAATGTATCTACATGGCTTGGAAATGATATGCAAATAGCTTGTTTTAATGAATTAAAAAACATCGGTAGAAAACTTAAAGTAAAAGGTAATGAGAGTTTACTGAAAACTTGGCGTAGTCTCCAAACTTCAGATCATTTGTATTACTGTTCAACAAAAGGTCTTGCTGATGGAGATGTCCATGCCTATTTTAGCCCATATGATAATCCTTATGAAGGTTTTATGAATTATATGAATATATTACAGGATTTAAAACAGAGAGTAGTGTTGTAAATATTTGGTGATTGAAGGTTAGAGGAGGTAATGAATATATGCCTAAATGTGAAGAATGTGGTAAAGTCTTTAAAAGTAAAAAGGCGCTACATATACATTATACAAAAGCACATAATAAGGGATATGCCTAAATGCCTAAATGTGATCTTTGTAATAAATATTTTAAAACAAAAGCACAGATGAAACAACATAGAATAAAAGAACATACTAAAAAAATTCCTGGTACTAAATTTAGAATCCCTAAATAGAATTTTGATCTATGTAACGATGTAAGGAGAAATAGTATTATTAAGCACCTGTTTATTTTGGGTTACTCCATAATCGTTCTATTCATTTGCTTTTTTTATATTTCATTTTATCTTTTTTATTTTCTTGCTTGTTTGTTTATTAAGCAATTGACGGCATTTTTTTAATTCATTAAGCGCCCTGAGGTGTTCTTCAATGAGTTCGCCATAACTCCCACCAAATTTATCATAGATTTCCTTAAATTTTTTATCACCATTCATTTTTATCATCCTTTTTTTTGTTACAAATGTTTTATAGAATTTACAAAGGATATTGTTGCAGTATTATATGAGTTTTAATCTTCCATTCTGTGTCATTGTATATCCACATTCTTTGTAAACCCATTTTTTTCATTTAGGCGACATCCATTTGCATTTATTATGGTCCAAGTCCCAAAAATAGCATTTTTCTTCTATACAATCCTGAGGTTTTCTAGTAATAGATACCATTGGGCATTTCATTTTATTCCTCCAAAGTTGTGTTCTTTGATTTAAAACCCTAAAAATAATTTCTTTTTTTTTCACTCAAATTTAACCTTATCTGATTTTGTTCTTCTCCTCTCATGAACTTGGAATATATTCATTTCTAGGGCTTTGTTAGTTCTAAAATTTTTTTACAATATCTACATTTAGGCATAATTTTTATTCTTTAAACCCTCAATTTCTTTTTTTTATTGTTTGAAACCTTTTTTTTTATTTCTTCGTCTTTCTCTTCGATGTATGTCTTTGATGCTTACGAACATGACTAAAATCGATATTTCTTTTAACCTTATAATATCCTTTTTTAGGGGTCTTCTTTTTTGCCATATTTCCTCCTTCAAACCTACAATTTCATAACCACCTTTTCAGGGTGGCTATATATTTTTTATCTTCTATGTTTCTTTTTTTGAATAATTCGCATATTCATCTTCTTCTTCTTTTTCTTCGTCTTCTTCTTCGTCTATGATTTTATCTTTTTGTATTCTTTTATTTTCTACTTTCTGCGTTTCTTCGTCTATGATTTTATCTTTTTGTGTTCTTTTATTTTCTTCTTCCTGTGTTTCATCGTATTTTTCTTCTTCTATCCTCAGTCTTCTTAGTCGTTTTCTACTCCCTTCGTCTTCGTCTTTAGGATATTTTTCATCTTTCATTTGTATTACCTCAAACCTACTATTTTATAACATCTATTATTTTATAAACCTTAATTCCCTGCATCTTTATGAATTAAACCATGAATAAAAATAACTTCTTAGAATAATTATTTTTACTACCATTTCCTTTTCATTTTCATTCTTTCAGCATCTTCTTCTTTTCTATCAGTATCTACTTTTGTTTTATCCAGGTATCTTTCTAAACATGATGGGCAAATAGCAACAATTTCTAATCCATCGGAACCCTTTGTATAATGAACGGTTATGTCATCGGCTTGAAAAACTTTTGCGCATCGACTACATACGTATTTCATTTATTTCACCTCATTATCCTTTTAAGTTTTTTATTTTTTATGTAGAAATTTGTCATGTAAACTAGTTGTCTGCTATATGGTCTTTCTTCCTCTTGTGCGATTTTTTTAATTAGTGCGTTTTCTTCTTTGGTTAAAGATATGTTCATTCTTATTCTTTTTACCATGTTTTACACAAATATGTAATAAATTTACACATTTATATGCCTTTGTACACAATGATATATAGCACCTACTGTATACTGATATCATCCGAAAAGTTTTGGAAAGGACAGGTGAAATCAATGAAAATGGACATAAAATTTAAGCAATTTGAGAGGTCGATATACGGTTGGAACCGAAAACGATTTCAATCATTGGACGCAGAGGATTACAGAAACGAATCAAGATTTGCAGAGTTTATGAATCAGATGAAAAAAACTCGCACTTTTAACTCTGAAAACTAAGAAAATGAGATAATCAAAATTTTTTGGATGTTTAATTCGTCCAAATCTCTTTTTTTTAAATAGGAAAAATAAGTAAAAAAAACATAAAATGAAGAGAGGGTTAAAGTAATCGATATTTTAATAGTTGCGAAATCTGGGGGAAATTTGTAAGAATTTGAATGAGAATTAATATTTTACCCCCGAATATGGAACCTTAATGGAGTGATGATAGATATGAGAATAGCAATGATTGGTTGGGAATATCCACCGTTTAAATCTGGTGGTCTTGCTACGCATTGTTATGGTCTTACTCGAGGTTTAGCTGATAAAAATGTGAAAGTATATTTTTTTATGCCTAAAACAAAACATAAAGTAAATAGTAACCAGCTGAATCTTGTGATAAAAGAGGTTGGAGAAACAGAGATTTTTCCTTATGATCGGCCAGAAGATAAAGCTTTAGCTGGTAATTTTTTTGAAGCAGTTCATAGATATAATCAACTTGTTGTTGCAAGAGTTAAAGCTGTTGCAAAAGCTGAAGGTAAATTTGATTTTATTCATGCTCATGATTGGCTTACAATGGAAGCAGCTACAGTTTTAAAAAAAGAGTTGGGTGTACCGATGATTCTTACTGTTCATTCTACTGAGTATGATCGAAGTGGTTGGATTTATCCAAATCAATGGTTTGTTGATATTGAACGAAAGGGTATGGAAAAAGCAGATAGAATAATTGCTGTGAGTCATTTTACTAAGCGTGTGATTGTTGAAAAATATGGTATTAATCCTGATATAATTAGTGTTGTGCATAATGCTGTTTATCCTATTGCTGAAGGCAAGAAACAAGATATTGTTTTGTTTTTAGGTCGTCTTACGATTCAGAAGGGTGCTGAGTTTTTTTTGAAAGCGGCTAGAAAGGTTTTGGATTATGAGCCTGATGTTTGTTTTGTTGTTGCGGGTGTGGGGGATATGCTTCCAAGCTTGATTGATCAGGCTGTAGATTTGGGTATTTCAAACCGTGTTATTTTCACGGGTTGTTTGACTGAGGAGGAGGTTAAGCATATTTATGGTATTTCTAGTGTGTATGTTATGCCTAGTGTTAGTGAACCTTTTGGTATAACTGCTCTTGAGGCTATTTCTGCTGGTACTCCAACGATTGCTTCTAAAACCGCTGGTGTTGCTGAGACTTTCAAGAATTGTTTAAAGGTTGATTTCTGGGATACTGATGAAATTGCAACCAAGATTGTGTCATTGTTAAGGTATGAATCTTTAAGAAAGTCATTATCTGAAAACGGAAAACAGGAAGTTGAACTTTTTACTTGGGATAATGTTGCAGGTAAAACATTAGATGTTTACAATGGTATAGATGTTGCGAGATTGAAAAAACAGCTTAAAGAGCGAGAAAAGATATATGAGTGGAATAGAAAACACTGAAAAACATAAAAAATAAGACTTAATGCAGAGATGAAATTAGTCTGATTTTTCCTTCTGTTGAACAACCCAATATCTTTATAAAACCAATCCAATCCGTTAGGTTTTTATGGGAGGATAAAAAGAAATATACAAACTAGAATTTATCTACTTTCGATAAGATTTTTAAGTTCCGAAATATATTTTTTAACACTTTCAACTTCTTTTAATTTTTCCTGCTCAAAGGCTTTCAATATTTCAGATAAATGCGTTGTAGGTTTATAGATATGAACTGGCCTGCCTTTTCCTTTCCCTTTAAGATCCCGCTTTTTTACCCATCCTCTCCTATGTAATTCCTGCATTGCTATGCATACCTCAGGTTGTCTAAGATCTGCTGCCTGCTCAACCTCTGCAGAGCGACATTCGTCAACCTGCGAAATATACATCAAGGTTTTAGCATAATTTTTCGGCATCCCCAACCCCACGAATAGTTGAACTGCTTTATCATCATTTTCATCTAATACTAACGAATTTTTCCGTTTCATATTTTTCCATCTCCTCATATTTCATATCACCTGTTTCTTTAAAAAACCAACCATTCAGAATAGAAAGGATAAAAGGGTTGAAATAAAGGGAAAAAAAAATGAGATTAATTGATATAATAGAAACTACAGTACGTCTATATCATCTTTCGTAATACAAAACCTAATTCAACCCAAATTTTATTTAAATTTTACATTATATTCTTTTGGTATCGGTGCCGTTGCTTCTATCTTGTTTTCTCTGGCTAACCATCCGAGTGCAGTATGGACCTCTTTTAGTTCTAGATCTGTCAGTGGTGGTATTTCTGATACTTCAATTTCTTTCATTGTTTCAAACGTTGTATATACTTTACCAGCTGCTCCTCCGATTTGATATGTTAAATTTGTTTCACCCAGTTTATAATTATTACCATCTTTGTAGATCTTGTTTTCCCTTGCAAGCCATCCAATAGCCGCATAAAATTCATGTTCTTTTAATTTCGTATAGTTCATCAGCTTTGTTTCAGGCATAGGTCCTTGCGAGCGAAGGGTTTCCCATATTTTCCCCGCATTTCGTCCGCATTCTTCTACAATATTTATCATATACTCCTCCTCACAAATACTGGAGTAACGAATAGAAGTTTATAGATATTGTGATTTTCGGTAAAATCTCGTGTTTTATAACATTTTTTTCTTTAAAAAACCAATCTTTATTAATTAAACATATATATAATCTGGATTGGGAGGTGAGATATTTGACAACATATATTATCCTTAGTCGTTTTTCGCCTGAAGCATTTGCTGATCCTAAAGATTTTAAACATTTAGCTCATGCGGTTTCCGGAAAAATCAAGAGTGATTGTCCTGGAGTTGTTTGGAAGGATAGTTTTGCTCTTATGGGCCGTTTTGATGTCATTGATATTGTAGAAGCAGATGATCCAAATCAAGTTGAAAAAGCTGCAATGATAATTCGTGCATATGGGCATTCGTCGACTGAAACATTAGTAGCAACACCTTGGAAAGACTTTCTTGCAATGCTTTAATCAGCCTTATCAAAAGTGTTTGTTTCAATATTTTTAACTCTAATAAGATGAAGTAGTTTCTATCCCCTAGAAAAAAACACTGTATTTAGGGGCAAAGCCATAGTATAATATAAAAAATAAAGAAGATTTTAAACTAGGTAAATCTCAAAAAAGATTACAAATTTATTTAAAATCTACGGGGTTTACGTTTACGATAGCATTCCTGACAATAAACAGGTCTGGTACCATCTGGTTCGAAAGGAACTTCAGTTTCCTTTCCGCATTCTGCACAAGTTGCTTTATG
>Ga0209636_10001308_pt1 | contig 24929 bp, 17 predicted proteins | sample DeeMarSWOR152_54_FD_187464 | JGI IMG/M metagenome (GOLD analysis project Ga0209636, IMG submission 187464) | Marine sediment microbial communities from White Oak River estuary, North Carolina - WOR-1-52-54 (SPAdes) (version 2) | ecosystem: Environmental > Aquatic > Marine > Intertidal zone >...
ATCTCATGCTTCTCAAAGCAAAAAAAGACGCCCATGTAAAATAGAGACTTCCTCGTCTCATGGACGTCTTTGTCTGGTCGATACGCCTTTGTATCTTATCGCGCTAAATTTGTCATCGTTTACCAAATTCCTACAATTTTGTCAAGCTTTTTCTCATCTTTCTGTTACTTTTTCATTTCATGGGCCAAAATAATGGCCTCGGCGATATCCCGCATAGACCGCCGCGAGTCCATGCTCTTTTTCCTGATTCGGCCAAAGGCCTCATCTTCCAGGAGGCCGTATTCCCTCATCAGTATCCCCTTTGCCCTTTCAACCAGTTTTCTGGATTCCAACTCCTCCTGAATCACCTTGGATCTCACCATCAGCTCCGTATTCTCAATACAGATGGCCGCCTGGTTGGCAACGGTAGTGAGCAGGTCCAATTCGGTTTTTGTAAACTCGTGGCGGGGGGATTTATAGATATTGATGACGCCAATGACCTTATCCTTCACCCGCATGGGAACGCTGAGCATCGAACGGAGACCCATTTTCTTCGCCAGTTCCTTCTCCTTGTATCGAGGCTCTTCGAGAACATCCAAAATGATGGCCGGTTCATTCTGTTCCGCCACATAACCCACAACACCTTCACCGAGCTTCAAGCTCCTCTCCTTGAGGTACTCCTTATTCATCGTTTGGGTCGCCCTAACCTTCAGACAGTCCTCCTTTTCGTCAATCAACCAGAGGGAACAGACCTTGGAATCCATTACATTTGCGGTAACGGTAACGATGAGCTTCAAAACGTCGTCTATGTACCGATCAGAGGAGATGGCGGTGCTGATTTCCTTTAGGGCTTCTATCTGTTTGGCGTAGGATGCTTTGACCTTAGCTGGCACGTGAGCTCCTCCTTACTAACTGACGGAATTAATTATCCTATTTGTGCTACCAAGTCAACTCGTTTTTTGGATTTTTCTGAAATTGTGGGAAACACCATTGCTCCTTTGCTCCAGCTCTTTCGGTCTGTTCCTCGGATTCCCCGTCGCTCCCGAAATGACCCGAGATCTCCGGAAAAGTCGCTCCTCGCCGCTCAAACATATTTTTTCGACCATTCCAACGATTACGCGATCTTCAACCCAGAACTGGGGTTACAGCCGCTCCGGTTGCCCAGGAGTGATTGCCGAAAAAATATACATTCGCGCTCAGAGCTCCTTTTCCGAATTCCGGAGTATCTAAATTTGGTCGAGGGCAAGGGTGTCGTCTCAGAACTCCAGAAACTCCTGCCAAATTCATAATTGACCAGCATGGGGGGTTTATGCTAAAGGTATCGGGAATTTTTCTCCCCATTTCTACCCCTGTTGGATGATGATTTCCTTGCGATTGAATGACAAGAAGGTTCACGAGAATTTGGTAACGTTTATTCGCGATGAGGTTCACAGGGCGGGTTTCGAGAAGGCGATCTTGGGATTATCGGGCGGTGTTGATTCCTCGCTGTGCGCCTACTTGGCCGCGGAAGCCTTGGGAAGCGGGAACGTGTATGGTATAAATATGCCCTACAGGGATAGCAGCCTCGATGGAATCCGCCACGCCCGGCAGGTAGCGGACCACTTGAAGATCCATTTTGTCTCGGTTGAGATCACGCCCATGATCGATTCCTATTTCACAGGCTTCCCGGATGCCGACCCCATCAGGAGGGGGAATAAGATGGCCCGAGAGAGGATGAGCATCCTCTACGACCACTCGGCCCGATTCAACGCATTAGTCCTGGGCTCCAGCAATAAGACGGAAATCCTCCTGGGCTATGGAACCATTTATGGAGATATGGCCTGTGCCATAAACCCATTGGGTGACCTGTACAAAACTCAGGTATGGGACCTCGCCCGTGAGGTGGGAGTGCCAAAGAAGATCACCGAGAAGGACCCCTCCGCGGATCTCTGGCAAGGCCAAACCGACGAGGAGGAGTTGGGATTTTCTTACAGGGAGGTAGATCAGTTGTTGGGCCTCATGGTAGATAAGGGAGTGCCGCGGCAGGAACTGATCCGAAGGGGATTTGGGGAGGAGTTTATCGAGCGGGTAAAAACGAGGATTCGATCTTCGGCGTATAAGAGGCGAATGCCAATAATTGCCCACATTTCTCGCCGCACTATGGGAAATTGGGATCGAGGAGGCTAACATGCGAAAGATCAAGAGGGCGCTGATAAGCGTATCGGACAAGTCGGGGGTGGTTGAGTTGGCCAAGGCGCTGGCCGATTTGAAGGTGGAGATCCTCTCCACGGGCGGAACGGCTAAGGCCCTCCGCCAAAATGGGGTTGCGATTACGGACGTTTCCGATTATACGGGCTTCCCGGAGATGTTGGATGGAAGAGTAAAAACCCTCCATCCCAAGATCCACGGGGGAATTTTGGGACAGCGGGAAAACCCGGATCACGTCGCGACAATGGCAAAACATGGTATAGAGGCCATTGATATGGTGGTGGTAAACCTCTATCCCTTTGAAGCCACCGTTGCCAAGCCGGATTGCACCTTGGAGGAAGCCGTCGAGAATATCGACATCGGCGGACCCACCATGATCAGATCGGCGGCCAAGAACTACAGGGACGTAACGGTGGTGGTTGACCCCGGGGATTACGGCGATCTTATCGCGGAACTGAGGAAAAATGGTGGCCGGGTATCGGCTCGAACCAGATTTCGTCTCGCTAAGAAGGTGTTTCAAATGACGGCTAAATATGATGGGGCCATATCCAATTACCTGAACAGCGTGGAAGGAGGGGGTTGAACCAGGTTGTAGGAAGTTAGATAAGCGGAGGGTATTATGAAGGTATTGTTGGTGGGCGGCGGTGGCAGGGAACACTCCCTGGTATGGAAGATCGGTCAGAGCCCCAGGGTTTCCAAAGTTTTTTGCGCGCCTGGTAACGCGGGAATTGCCCAGATGGCCGAGTGCATCGATATCCCGGTCACGGATTTGGAGGCATTGGCCGCCTTTGCCGAGAGGAAGGGGGTAGATTTAACTGTTGTAGGACCCGAGCTTCCCCTTGTCATGGGAATAGTCGACCTCTTCGAGGAAAGGGGGTTAAGAATTTTCGGTCCCCATAGGGAGGCGGCCGAGATTGAGGGGAGCAAGGTCTTTTGCAAGGATTTGTTGAGTAAATACGGGGTACCAACGGGCCAATACAGGGCTTTTGACAATCGCGATGAAGCGGCTGCTTATGTGGATTCAGTGGGGGCCCCGATTGTGGTGAAAGCGGACGGCCTTGCGGCTGGCAAAGGGGTCATTCCCAGCACGACAAAGGAGGAGGCCCTCAAGGCTTTGGATATGATAATGGTGGAGAAGGCCTTCGGGGATGCGGGCAACCGAGTAGTAATTGAGGAACTCCTTGTAGGGGAGGAGGCCTCTTTTATCGTGTTTACCGATGGGGAGGCCGTGGTGCCCCTGGCATCCTCACAGGACCACAAGCCCATCTACGATGGGGATAGGGGGCCCAATACGGGGGGGATGGGGGCGTATTCCCCGGCACCGGTGGTGACGGAGGAGGTTCACGGGAAGATTATGGAGGAGGTCATGATTCCAACCATCAGGGGAATGGCCTCTGAAGGGCGGCCCTACCGAGGGGTTTTGTACGGCGGTTTGATGATCAAGGACGGCCAGCCAAAGGTCCTGGAGTTCAACGCCCGGTTCGGGGATCCGGAGAACCAGCCCATCATGATGAGGATGAAAGGGGATATCGTCCCCCTCCTGGAGGCATGCATAGATGGAAACCTCGGGGGGCCCATAGATTGGGATTCCAGATGGGCGGTATGTGTGGTGATGGCGTCGAAGGGCTATCCAGGGAGCTATGAGAAAAATATGGTCATCCACGGGCTTGATAAGGTGGCGGAGATGGAAGACGTTTTCGTTTTTCATGCGGGAACTGCAAGGGCAGGGGAGGAAATCGTAACCAGCGGCGGAAGGGTTTTGGGCGTTACCGGCCTTGGAGAGGGCGTCAAAGAGGCCATAGAGCGGACGTACTCCGCCGTGAAAAAAATCCACTGGGAAGGAGTCTACTGTCGAACCGACATAGGAAAGAGGGCCCTGGATCGTCTGCGATAGGTTAGAGGCAGAAGGAGAAATGCCAAATTTCAAAGTTCAAATGCCAAAAGGGAAAATCCAAATGTCAAATGCCAAATGACAAATGGCGATGAGTTTTTTGGTTGTATTAGTCTAATTGGTTTTATTGGTTAATAATGGAAAGTTCAAATGTCAAAATCCAAATTTCGAATTAGGTTCAAATGGCAAATGATTGGGTCCAAACCACGAGCACGAGCACGAAACACGAGCACGAACACGCTCCACGAACACGGAAAACGGACACGAAACACGAGCACGATCCTCTAACGCGGTCTGCCGTCCGCCGTCTTCGGTTGTAACGATCACGAGCACGAAAGATACGGACACGGATCACGGAAACGACAGTCAATATGAACTATACATAAGGACTCAGAACTTTGCAAAATACCACATGAATTGGGGGAGGGGCGATATGGCGGAGAAAAAACGAGGAGAGCCTCTGGTCGGGATCGTCATGGGGAGCGATTCGGACCTCCCGGTGATGGAAGAAGTGCGGAAGATCCTGGACCAATTCGATGTTTCCTATGAGGTCACCCTTTCCTCTGCCCATCGGTCGCCCGATCGGACGATACGGTATGCCAAATCCGCCGAGGAAAGGGGCCTTGAGGTCATCATCGTTGGGGCTGGGGCGGCTGCTCACCTGGCAGGCGTAATTGCATCTGAGACCATCCTTCCCGTAATTGGAATCCCCATCGATTCATCACCCCTCAAGGGAGTGGATTCCCTCCTTTCCACCGTGCAGATGCCCGGGGGAGTCCCCGTTGCCACCATGGCCATCGGAAGGGCAGGGGCGAGAAACGCGGCCATCCTGGCCGTTCAGATATTGGCCCTGAAGTTTCCCCGATTGAAGGAGGCTCTCAAGGGGTATAAAGAGCGATTGGCCAGGGAGGTGGAGGAAAAGGCAGAGGGAATCCGGAAAGGTTCGATTTGAATACGCGGGTGATTAAGGTCAACCCCCTCGATCCCGAGGGCAGGCTGATTGAAAAGGCTGCTCATATCCTGGGAAATGGCGGGGTGATCGGCTATCCGACGGAGACCGTCTACGGTTTGGGGGCGGATGCGTACAACGAGGATGCGCTCAAGAGGCTGTTCAAGATTAAGGGGAGGGAGACCGGTAAGGCCATATCCATTTTGATAGGAAGTATGGATATGCTGGACGAGGTCGCTGCTCGGATCCCACCGGTCGCCATGGGCTTGATTCGTGGTCACTGGCCGGGGCCTTTGACCATTATCTTCGAAGCTTCAAAGGCGTGCCCCCCGATTCTGACGGGTGATAGCGGAAAGATAGGTGTTCGGATTTCTCCCCATCCCATTGCACGGAAATTGCTCGAAGCGTTTAAGAAGCCCATTACATCAACGAGCGCCAATCTTTCGGGCATGCCCAGCCTCTCCGATCCAAACGAAGTCTACAGCGTCTTTCGTGGGAGAATCGATCTGATCCTGGATGTGGGGAAAATGCAGGGAGAAGGGGAAGGGGTATCCACTGTGATCGATGTGACCGTCTCCCCACCGAGGGTACTCAGGGAGGGGGTTGTAAAAATCGAGGCCGAGGTTGAGGGTAAAGGCCGAAGGGGAAAGAGAGCCAGAGGCTGGAGGTTTGAGGGTGGAGGCGGAAGGCAAAATGTCAAAGTTCAAAATCCAAATGATAAATGACTCATAACGGACATGGACACGAGGGGAAATGCCAAATGTCAAAGTTCAAATGCCAAAGGGGAGAATCCAAATCGCAGATGACGGGTTCCGAACCACGAGCACGAACACAATCCTCTAACGCGGTCTGCCGTCCGCCGTCTTCGGTCCTAATCATCACGGACACGAGGGTCAATGTTAAAGTTCAAAGGTGGGAATTCCTGGAAAAGATGAAAAAATATCTCCGAGCGGCGAAGGGCGAGTTTTTCATCGCCAGAGCCGGACGATGGCCCTTTTTACATCGAGCACCAGGCTGAACAGTGTGGGGACGAGGAAAAGGGTGAACACAGTGGAAACGGCCAGCCCTCCAATCACCACGCTCCCGAGACCCCGATAGAGTTCCGATCCAGCTCCCGGAAGCACGACCAACGGCATCATCCCGAAGATACTCGTGGTGGTGGACATAAAGATGGGCCTTACCCTTTTCTGGATGGACTGGTGGATGGCATCCCGAGACCCCATTCCCTCCCGCATGTGGTTCAGGGACTGGTGGACAATCAGGATGGCGTTGTTCACCACAATGCCAATGAGAATGATGAAGCCCAACATGGTCAACACATCTAAAGGTTGAAAGGCGATGAGACGGTTCACCGCGAACAACCCCAAAAATCCCCCGGCAGCGGCCAAGGGAACGCTGAACATGATCACCATGGGGTAGAGAAAGCTCTCAAAGAGAGAGGCCATCAAGAGGAAGGTTATGACCAGGGCGAGGAGGAAGTTCCATTGGAGGGCCTTCCGGGTCAGTGAGAGCTTATCCGCGGTGCCCGCTAAGCGGATTTCGTAACTATCCCCCAGCTCGCCCCGATCGCGAATGGGTTGCACGATCTGTTCTTCAATCCTCTCGAGGGCCGTCTCCAGGGGCATCTCCTCAGGAGGGCTCACCCGGATGACGATGGACCTTTTCCTCTCGATATGGTTGATCTGGGAGGGGCCGGTCACCAGCAGGATGTCCGCCAAGGATCCCAATGTGACGGTTTCCCCTCGGGGCGTGTGAATCAACAGATCCTTTAGATCCTGAGAGCGTCTTGCATATTCGTCCTTGCCCATCAGGGTCAAATCGATCTCCGTCCCGTCGTGCCAATAGTCGCTGGCCTTGGTCCCATCCATGAGGGCGTCCACGACGATTCCCAGTTCGCTGGTTTTTACGCCGAGGCTGGCCATCCTCACCCGATCGGGAATCACCTGTATCTCCGGGCTGCCGAGGTCGAGGCTGGGAATGGGCCGCGCCTGAGAACCGGGCAGAGCCCCCATGATTTGGCCGAATATTTCCTGGCCCAAGGTTACCAGACGCGTCAGGTCAGGGCCCAGTATCTCGATGTCAATGGATCTCCCCTGGCCTACCCGCTCGAAGAGACTTGCCTGGGTTACCACCGCAATCAATCCCGGAATTTTGGCCAGTGATCGATAAACCACCGGGAGCAACTCACGGACTCGTTCAGGAACCTTACTGGTGAGCCCCATGAAGGCTTGTTGGAGCCACGAAACGAAGAAGAAGGTCCGGATGGGTGGACCCTGAAGCCCAGCTGCTTTCTCATCTCCCGGTTCGGCATTCCAGTAGGGGGCCAGGTCGACCTCGATTTTCTGGGCGATCCGGTTGAATTCCTCCACATTGTACCCGGGTGGCGTGAGGAGGAAGCCAAAGAGGAAGTTCTGATTCCCCTGGGGAAGGTATTCGGTCTTGGGAATGAGGAACCAGGCCATAGAGAGCGAGAGTCCGGTCATCACGACCACCAAGGCACACCGCAGCGAGATGCTTCGATAAACCCAGGGAAAGAAGGCGGCAATACCCCGGGAAAAGGCCCGTGTTATCGAAGCGAATCCCAAGAGGTTGTATATGGAGAAAGAGGAGATACTTCCCGCCTTTCCTTCTTCCGTGAGAAGGGCCTTCGGAACTCTGAGGATCCTCGCTGCCAGGGTGGGGATCACGGTGATGGAGACGATCAAGCTCAGGGCCACGGAGCAGCTCACCGCTACGGCGATATCGCGGAAAAGCTGGCCCGCCTCCTCCCGGACGAAGATGACGGGGAGGAAAACGGCAATGGTGGTAAGGGTACTGGCCAGGATAGCGCCCCAAACCTCGACAGTACCATTGTAAGCGGCTACGAGGCGGCTTTCTCCCATCTGCATGTGGCGGTAGATATTCTCCAGAACCACGATGGAGCTGTCCACCACCATTCCCACTGCAAAGGCCATCCCCGCCAGGCTGATGACATTGATGCTTCTCCCGAGAAGGGCCATCATCACAAAGGTCCCGATGATGCTGATGGGGATCGCAGTGGCTACGATCAGGGTGCTGGTTCCGCTCCGCAGGAAAAGCAACAACACCAGTATTGCCAGGCTGCCGCCAATGAAAATGTTCTGTTTTACGAGGTCGATGGCACTGTAAATGTATTCGGTCTCATCGTAAACCTGATCCAGGTGGAGGTTCCGACTGGGCAGAAGCGATCGGTTTAAGGCCTTGATCTCCTTCTTAATCTCCTCCATGACCGTGAGGATGTTAGCCCCCACCTCTCGGATTGCATTCATGACGATGGCCGGGTTTCCCTTTTGGTAGATGACCGCCTCGGATTTCTTGTGGCCAAACTCGATCCGAGCCACATCTTGAACATAAACCGGCGCCCCGTTAACCTGACGGATAATGACGTTTTCGATATCCTTGGGCGTCCGGTACTGCCCGACGGTCCGGACGACGTAACGGCGCTTTCCCTCATCCAGATCCCCAGCGCTCACATTCCGGTTTTCCATATCCAGGGCTCTAATTATTTCCGGGATGGTGACATTTCTGGAGGCGAGGGCGTTAGGATCAACTATCACCTGCATCTCCTCCTCCCGACCCCCGTATACGTTCACCGCGGCCACGCCGGGAATCCTCTCCAAACGAGGCTTCACGTTATCCTCGATGAATTTCTTTTCAAAGACGACATCCCCCGGGTCCCCTTGGGTCTTCCGAAAGACAAAAAAGGCAATGGAATCGCTCTCCTCTCCAGTAGCCTTGATTACCGGTTCATCGGCATTTGTAGGATATTGGGGCACCTGGTTCAGTTTATTGGAGACCTTGAGCAAGGCTGTGTCCTTATCCGTGCCCGTCTGAAACTTCAGGATCACCCGCCCCCTGCCCCGATAATTCTCGCTCTTCATCTCCACCAAGCCTTCCACGCTCTTGAGCTGTTCCTCCTGCTCCTCGACTATCTCTCTCTCCACTTCCTGAGGACTGGCTCCCGGCCATATGGTTTCCACACGGATCTCCACTTCTTGAAGCTCCGGGGTAAGTTGGACGGGAATCCGGAGGAGGGCGATGAACCCGAAAAGAAGGATGAAAAAAACCCCCACCGTTACCGTCACGGGGTTCTTGATGGCATGTTGGGTTAGCATGAGTCTTTGTGAAGCGTTGAAAGATTCCCTAGACTGCTATACTCTATTCCATGAACGGGCGAATAGTCAAGCTATGTGTAGATGTAAGCCAGCGTGGGGCTAACGCGGAATGCACTAAAGCCATTTGGTGAAAGGCAAATCTTCTGAGGTCTTCGTTGCCTCAGCTCCGCTTTGCGCCGCCCGTCAATCAAGAGATAATTATAGGCCTAGAATTTTATATGGGAGGGAACTTGGACACGTTACTTCGTGACAATACAAGCTGACTTCAGTCTTCCGGCTTGCAATAAGGCAGTTAAAAAATCATTATAATCTGCTTAAAGCACAACCACAAATCCGCGGCACCGCACCTTTGTCCCTTTTGGCAACCTTTTTTACCTTTTGGCACGCTGCTGTATGTTGTTGAAATCACTTCGAAAATGAATATATCTCACCAAAAAACCCTGGCTTTTCGTCCCTTTTGGAACATTTCATCCCCCCATCTTATTCCTCACTCTTAAATTACAAGAATCAATATTTCTTGTAATTCCACTTAGTTGTCGACTTGGCTTTACATTTTCAGCAACTGGTCTCAATATTGCTCTAGCAGACTGTGGGGCGGGGGACCAACAAGATGAAATGCGATCATATTCCTCTATTACGCTTGGAAGGAAAGGGGAACATCCTCTGATCCTTAAAGACCTTTCTCGAGGAAAGAGCATCGCAGGGAGCGGGGCAGCAGCTGTTTTCGATGTGAGCAACGAGACAGGACTCCGCAATGCACGGAACGTTGCGGCAAGAAACGGCGAATTGGAAGGGGATAATCGGATTACTGATTTGGAGCTGGAAGCCGCTCGGATAAGTCATTGGACGGCCTTGCAAAAGGGAAAAACCTGTGGTAAAAAAGGGGAGTTTCTATCTATACAGTACAAAACAATTGACACGCTCCAACACCTATGTTTTGATATTGTGGTTTATCATGTCTCGGGGGGTCAACTTGCGTCGGCATGCCATTGTTCAAACTCATGTAGACCACCTTTCCAAGATTCCAAAATTTCTGTTATCCTGCATATTAATAGCGACGAGTTCGCTCGTTTCCTACTCTTGTGCATCAACCAACAAGGTAATCCAACACCCAAAGAAAAACCTTTTTCGGTCTGAAGACTACATTGTCTATAGGTTGCAGAAGAGTGAAACACCCACTGAGTTGGCTGAAAAGTTTTTGGGGGGAAGAAAAAAATCATGGATGATTGAGGAAGCCAATCCGGGAGCTGACTTCAGTAAGGGAAATGCCATTGTTATTCCGTTGAAAGAGAATAACATGGGAGGACTGAGTGCTGAGGGGTTTCAGACCATACCGATACTAACCTATCACCGTTTTGCCGAAGATTGCAATTCTCCTCTGTGCATGCCTAAACGTTTGTTCGAACTTCAGATGAGGTATCTGAAAGAAAATGGGTATCACGTCATCACCCCTGAAGAACTCCTCGCTTTTCTGGAATATCGTCACGGCCTTCCGAAAAAATCCGTGTTGATCACCATGGATGATGGGTATCGTTCTGTTTACGATATTGCCTATCCGATCCTCAAGGAATACGGATTCACAGCGACGTTGTGCATCTATACGAGTTTTATCGGGGTTTCCAAGATCGCCATCACTTGGGCCCAACTGAGAGAGATGAAGGCGAACGGTTTCACCATCGGTTCGCATACCGTATCTCACAGCGATCTTACTACCCCAAAAGAGGGAGAAACCGAGCCTGAATTTATCGCCAGGATTGAGGAAGAGATCCAGGGTTCCAAGAAAATCATAGATAAAAAATTGGGGCAGGACACCTGTATTTTCGCTTACCCGTACGGCTATTATGATCAAAGATCAATCAATGTCGCCCGACAGGCGGGATATAAGATTGCCATGTCTATAAGAAGGGGGGGGAACCCCTTTTTTGTGAACCCCTTGTCTTTGAGAAGGGATCAGATCTTGGAGGGGGATATGCAAACCTTCCTTTCCAGGCTAAAGACCTTTAATAACCTTTCACTAAAGTGAGAAAGCCATGAAGAATAAAACAATAATTATCGGCATAGTCCTTTTGTTATGCTTGGTTACTGGGTGCTCGAAACTCAAATCCATCACCAAACGTTCTCCAGATCTTGCCAAGCAATATACGGCAAAAGCGCAGGAGTACGAGGCAAAAGGGGATCTGGTTGCTGCATTGGAGCACTACAAACTTGTACTAACAGTGGAGCCTGAAAACCAGTTGGCCAAAGCAAAAAGCAAAGAGATCGAACAGGAAATCCGGAAGCTGGCTGAGGAACACTATCAGACAGGTCTAGGATTCCATAAAAAGGGTGAATACGGAAAGGCACGCAAGGAGTTTTTGACTGCTCTGAGATATAATCCAGAACACCCGGAAGCAAAAGACATGCTGACTCGTGTGATTGGAGAGATGGAGAAGGTGCAGGGGTATATACTACACACCATTCAGCCGGATGAGACTCTCGCGACGTTGGCCAGTCGTTACTACGGAGACCATCGGAAGTTTCATCTTATTGCGCAGTACAACGAGCTGGAGGATGCAACAAAGATCAGGATTGGCCAGGAAATCAAAATCCCGGTCATTGAAGGAATACCGATTATGGCAGATGCAGCGGCGATTCGGACTGATACGGGTGAAGCTCTTGAGTCAATGCCTGGCGAAATCATAGCCGTTAAAAGTTACGTCACTCACACCGTCCAGCCGGGAGAGAGCCTAGCAAAACTTGCAAAAATGTATTACGGAGATTACAAGAAGTTCGGCCTCATCGCCAAATTCAATGGCCTTGAAGACCCAACCGGCGTGAGGGTGGGACAGGAGATTAAGATCCCCGAAGTCGAGGGAGTCCCATTTTTGGCAGGGGGAAAGGTTAAAGAGACGAAAGAGGCCAAGATAGATGAAGGTCTTACGGTGATCAAAGAAATGCCTAAGAAAGAAGAAAGAAAAGAAGAGCTCATCAAGGAGCAAATAACGATAGAAGATCAGACGGCTAACTATCGGGAGCTTGGTATCGAACTTTTCAAAAACAAGGAATATGCTGGGGCGATTACCGAATTCAGCAAGGTTTTGAACGTGCATCCGGAGGATTCTGTAACACGTGAATACCTTGCAAAATCTCATTTTCAACAGGGACTGCTTCTTTTCGCGAAAGAGGATTATCTGACTGCTCGAGATGAATTCAAAGCTACTCTGCAATACGATAAAGATTGTGATAAATGCGAAAAGAATATCCAAGAATGCGAAGAGAGATATAAGGACGTTCACTACGGTAAGGGGCTCTCGTATTTTGGAAATGAAAAATTAGCTGATGCCATCCGCGAATGGGAATTGGTCTCCGCATTAGACCCGCAATACAAAGATGTAGACAAGAATCTCAAGAAGGCCAGAACCCTTTTAGAACGTCTGGAAAGCATAAGAAGAAGCAAAACCAAAGGCGGTCAACGGTAACGGATTACACCAAGGAAAGACCGTGGTCAGTTTTACATTCCAAAGGTAATTGGCCTTCGAGCATTTATTTTCTTGACACATGGTGCCTCATTCATGGGAAAGAAAATTTTTTTCGAGGCTTATAGTGACCTAAGGTTTTCTGATCATTTTTTTCGCAACATTCGGGAAAAACCGCCTTTTCTATTCTAACCGCCTTACTTCTCTTAGGACCACTGAAATATGACACATAAACCTGCTATTGTCGTGCAGCTTGTGCACATTGAAGGTCCTCTGAAAGGTGAGATTCAAGAATTTCTGGAGCCGGAGATATCCATCGGCCGTCATCCCTCCTGCCAGATCCGGTTCCCAAAGGACCTCACCATCATTTCTCGCAAACATGCCCACATTATCAGAGAAGGCAACCGGTTCAAATTAACCGACCAGAGCACAAACGGCACCTTTTTGAACGGCAAGCGAGTGACTGAGGCCTATCTTAAATCCGGGGATGTACTGATCTTTGCAGAAGGCGGGCCCAAGGCAAGCTTTCTGACCCGGATCGAGGAGGGCGCACAGGCGTTTGAAAAATTCACCGAACCGGGTGCTCCAGGTAAGCCGGAAATGGAACCGGCGAAGGAAATACCACCCGCTACCCCCCGACCCGAACCGGGCGCTGAACCCCGGGTCTCGGAAAAAAAGGTTCAAGTACCGCTTGTCATTCAGTACGGCCCGACGCTTCGTTCGTTTAGAGAAGTTCCGGTGACGGTCGGAAAAAACCCGAGCTGCGATTTCAGCCTGGACCATCCGGAAATCCTCGACCGGCACGCCCAGATTTTTTTTGATCAGGATCAATACTGGGTGAAGGATTTGACCGGCCGGAGCTTGATTTCGATCAATGGTCGACCTGTTGGCATTCAGGCACCGTTAAATCCCGACAGCCTGTTGTCCCTCAGCCCCGAGGGGCCAACATTTCGGTTCTTGGGCGGGGGTCGTCTCGCAGAGCATGAAGAACCTGCGTCAGAAGACTGAGCCAGTTCAATTCCCATGTACCCTCCGTAAAAGGTTTCCAGGTTAGTGATGTCTTCATCACTCATCGACTCATCATGGATGGGCTTAACAAACTAGCTAAGTTTGAATTATGCTTACCCCGTCAGCCGAATTGACCGTTTGAGGGACGTTACAAATATCTCGAATTCCGGAGTGCTCATGAAAGTTCCTTTTGTTCCTCTCAAGATTCTGGCGTTGGCGCCCTTTCTCGGCCCGGATTGCCCTGTTTGGAGGAAAGGGCCTCTGGACATCGACCCCGCAAACGTGGATCAGGTGATCGAAGAGATCGGGCCGACCTGCACCGTGCCCATACCGGGTGATCTGTATCCGGAGGGAAATCTTGAAATTACATTGAGAAGATTGAAAGACTTCCATCCAGACAGCCTGGTTCAGAACAGTCCCGTTTTAAGAAACCTCTGGGAAGCGAAAACGTGGATGGGGGAGGCCCGGAGAAAAAATCTCTCTCCCCACGAAATCAATGCCCGCCTTGCGCAATGGCCGAATCTCCCCCCGATCAGGATTGAAACCGCCCCGAAGAAACCACGATCGGCTTCGCGTGAACCCCTGGACAAGATCCTCGATATGGTAGCCCTTCCGGAGAAGGAGTCCGGCGTTTCGTCCGAGGGACAGGAAGCCACAGGCCGGATCGATGGCATTCTGAAAGGGATCCTGAGGCACATTTTCTTAGACGAAAGCTTCAGAACGCTTGAATCATCCTGGCGCGGGCTGAACCTGCTCCTTCGGCAGTTGGATAATAGGTCCAGCGACGTCAGAATCGAGATCGTCCCGGTGTCTCCTGATTCGCTGGATGACACGCTTGGCGCCCTGACTGCGGAGGTGATCGACGAGCTTCCGTCTGTGGCCCTGGTGGACCTTCCCTTTGACAGTACCCCGAGGAGCCTGGAGCTCCTCCATAGGCTAGCGCAGTTTTCAGAAACCCTGCTTGTTCCGGCGATCACGTGGATTCGGCCGGCTTTTTTTCACATCGACACCTGGGGGGACATCAATAAGCTTGCTTTTTTGCCCCATTACCTGGATGAGCCGCCCTTTGCCAAATGGCAGAGCCTGAAAACGGCTCCCGCTGCCAGGTGGCTCGCCCTCACCTGCAACCGCTTTCTGGCCCGCTACCCTTACGGAGAGGACAATATGCCGCGCCGTATGTATTTCGAGGAGCACGGCCCCCTGTGGATCAGCCCGGTGTGGGCGTTGGGAAACCTTATCGGCCGGAGCTTTGTTGAGACAGGATGGCCTACCCGATTCACGGACTGGCAACGCATCAGGATCGAGGATCTCCCGCTGAACACCGAAGATCCGGAGAAACCCTTGCCCACCGAGGCCTATTTTGATCGGGACCGGATCGACCAGTTGATCCGAAGCGGGATCATCCCGCTTGCTGCGGTCAGGGGGAAGGACATCGCCTTTGTCCCCGATGAAACCACAACGGGCGGTGTCTCCTTGTGTTATCAGCTGTTTGTCTCCAGAATCACCCAGCTTATTTTGTGGTGCCGGGATAACCTGGAGAAAGGGATTAAGGGTGAGGATCTGGAAGCGGAGCTTCGGCAGGCCTTTGGCGCGTTCTGGGAACGCACCGGGCAAGGCGGCCCTGAAGATCTTACGATTTCGGTCGGCAAGCCCGCGCCCGACGGCCGGATTGCAGTTCGGATAACGCTGGAACCCTCAAGGCAGATTTTGCCCTCCCGCGAAAAGGTGGAACTTGATTTTTCATGGTAAACAACCGGGAATTCCTGTTTCCCTACTCATTTACTTCAGCCTCACAACAAAGACATCCGCCTCCTCCTCGGTCGAATAGGGGCCGAAAACAATCGAAGCGGGGTAGCCCTCCACCTTGACAAAATAGGAGGTTTCAGCGTTCAGCTCGTTCTGCGCGGCCCAGGCCAGGTATTCTTTACCTCCCATTTCCAATTTCAGCCCCTGCATGGGGTAGTTGAGCACCGTTTTGCGCGGAAGGCTGCCCGCAGGGCCGACGGCATGAAAGGTAATTTCGGCGCCGGCCACACCGAACATCACCCCTGGCCAGCTCGCTTGCGCCGGCCGCACCTCGAACCACTGCCCGATCTGTTCATTTCCATAAATATCCAGTTGATATTCAGGTGAAATCGGTTTGGGCGGCTTGTGAACCCTGGCCGCGAGCTTTGCGCCAAGCCCGGAATCGGATGCCAACATCACATCCGCCCCTTTGAGCGGTGTGCTCAGCTGTTCGGAAGAGATCAGCTCTCCATGGGTTTGAAGGATCATGACGGGAAAATGAAGGCCCCTTCGGGCCTGGACCGTAACCGCCAGTAGCGACAACCCGTAAAGATTGTCCGGCGCAAGAAGGGCTTCACCCGATCCTAGGATTCCCCACATGGAGACCTTCTGATCGATCAGACTATCCCTGGCCGCCATCCAGGCCATTTTCTTCACGTCATCCTTCCAGAAGTGGCCCTGAACCTCCAAACCGTAGGTCTTCATCTGGGACATCAGCTGCTTCACCGGATCTTGGGAGGCACCAAGGGACGTGACCCATATGGCTTTCATCGTTTTTTCCTCTATGCAAATGGTGTGTTACCTGAATCCGATGCTGGAATTGACCGGCATCCCCGGGCAAGCAATTATTTCATAATCATTACCTTGAACTGCGCCGGCACGAGGGTCATGCCTGGAACGTTCAGGCTCATGCCGTTTTGCCCGGTGAGACTGGTCATCTTGGTCACCGGAGCTCCTTCATAAATGACCCCGAAGCTGCCCATCAAGTGCTTGGAGGGTCCCATGACCATGCCCGAAACAAGCCCCCCGGCTACCCCCGCGTTGTCGCCCATGCTCATGGGAACCTGAGTCCTCAGGTTGTGAGCGGGCATGCAGGACAGGTAAATCTTGTTGCAGGCCGTCCCCGGATTGGCCGTCAAACCCGTGGCCATGTTCGGGTAGGGGACCGGAACAGGTCCCACAGGCGTGGGGGTATTGCAGACATCCGGAAATCCGAAATTCAACCCACCCAGCTGGCAGTTTGCAAACACGGTATCACCTCCTATCCCATGAGAATCTTGTCGCCGTCTATGCGCACGTCCTCTTCGGCGGTCAGGATAGAATATTTGCCCCGTAAGGACATGAGCTTCTTGACGAGGTAGCTGAGCTGCCCGGCCGTGAGCTGGTCCAGTTCATCGACCCACCGGTAACTCCGTTTGACCCTCTGGGAGACCCGTTCGAAGATGGAATCACAGGCCTGGCCGATCAGCTTGATTTTTTCGATCTGTGCCTGAAGGAAGGTGCCGAAGAAGGAGAGGCTTTGGATACTTACCTCTGCCTGTAAGGTATTGACCGAAAGTTCCGGAGAAACCAGCGCGGTGTCTCCGGCCGTGACCAGATCGATCCCCTCCTGGGCCGCGAACCGCAGTCGCCCCTGTTTCACCCTCAGGTCCGCGTCTCCCTCAAAGGCGAGGCAGGCGTGTTGGTCGCCGTGTCTTTCCAGGATGGAGAGGATGTAGCAGCCTGACGCGGCCCGGCACACCAGCACCGCGTCCCCGGGCAGCGGCTCGACCAGACAGCTGAACGACCTTTTGGCCGTCACGGCCCCGGATTCGGCCGCCACCGTAAAGGCGCCGCCTTCGGCGAACTTGACGGTCCCGTTTTCCAGAAAGGTCTCCTCGTTCTCCAAAGCTCTTGCCAGATTCTCCATTTTTATCCCCTCTAAGAAATTTTCAAAATGTCATAACCCCGGCTGCCAGTCCTCGGCCTCCGCCCGTTCCGGGTCGGTGCCCAGGGCCAACGCTTTGCCGGCGGCATCCCAACGGGTGTATTCCTCTATCACCCGGTGTAACTTGGTTCGAAAGAGCGTGGCCCGCGACATGTCGGCACCCGAAAGGTCTGCATGCGAGAAATCGCAGTAGGTCAGATTTGACCCGATAAAACGGGCGGCCCGGCAGACGGACTTTTCAAAAACGCTCGATTCCAGCTCGGCCCCGCTGAGATCCGCCCCGGTCAGATCCGCTTCCCCGAAGCTGGTCTGCTTGAGAAAAGACCCCTTGAGGCTGGCCTTGATCATTTTGGCCTGCATGAATATGGCGTACTGGGCCTTTACCTGGTCCAGCACCGCCCCTTCAAGGTTAGCCCCCATGAAGCTGGCCTGGGTCAAATCTGCCCCGGTGAGGTTTACCCCCGAAAGGTCGGCGCCTTTGAACTGGACCCCTGTAAACTGCATGCCGCTCAGATCCATGCCGGACAGGTTCACATTCAGCATCATGGTGAGGTGAAGCTTTGCCCCGGTGAACACCGCGCCCTCCAGGACTGCTCCCATCATGACGGTCTGCGAGAGATTGGCCCCGGACAGCTTGGCCCCCTGGAGGTTGGCCTCGTGCAGGACGGCGCGGTCCAGGTTGGTGTTCGAAAGGTCGGCCTCTTTCAGGGTGGCGGAGATGAGCGCGGCTGTGCTCAGGTCGGCGCCAGAAAGGTCCGCGCCCGAGAGGTCGGCGTTTGTAAGCTTGGCTTCGATCATATCGGCATTCTTCAGGGAAACGCCCGTCAGGTTCGCCTCGGTCATGACGGTCAAGCGCATGTTCACGCCCGACAGATCGGCGCCGGAGAAATTGGGCTTGGTGAAGATGGACTCCCGCAGGTCGGCTCCGGCGAGGTTGGCCCCATGAAAGCGAACCTCTTCAAAGATCCCGCCGGAGAGATTCGCCCCGGAAAGGTCCGTGCCGGAGAGGTCCACCTTGGAGATGATCTCCCCGTCTTTGATGTTTCTTACCAGCTCTTCCCGGTTCATTCGGGTGTCCACTTTTCAATTTTCGTTTTCTTGAGGTTGGCCCCTTGGAGATTGGTCTCCCCGAAGACCGCCCTGAAAACTTCTGCTCCGTACAGGTTGGCCCCGCGCAAATCCGTGGTCACGAGCCTTGCCTTCTGAAGGGAGCCCTCAAGCAGGTTGATGGAGACCATGGTGGCGCCTTCCAGGTCGGATTTCTCAAACCGGGCCTGCCGGGCAAAGGCCCGGTAAAAGTTGGCCTTCTTCAGGTTGCACTCGCTCAGATCCGCCATCTCGAGCTTGGTCCCCTCGAAGTTGGCGCCGGAAAAATCGCTTCCCCGCAGGCCGGCCTGGTTCAACACTGCCCCCTTAAGATTGGCTCCGGCAAAGGAGGTCTCGCCGGCGGCACAGGCCTTGGTCATATCGGCTCCCTTAAAAACGGCCTTTGCACCACGGACGCCGACAAATACGGCCGAGCTCAGTTTCGCACCGGAAAAGTCCGCCCCCTCGATGTTGGCGTTGATGAACTGGCTCTGGCTCAGATCGGCCTCTTCAAAAACCGCCCGGCTCAGGTCGTTTTCGTAAAACAGGGTCTCCTTCAGGGCGGTCCGGCTCAGGTTGGCCCCGGGGAGTTTGGCCTCCATGAAGTCCGCCCCGTCCATGGTAGCCCCGGAAAGATCGGCATCGGTAAGGTCTGCCTTGCCGAAGGCGGCCTTGGAGAGTTCGGCGCCGCTGAAGTCCGCCTCCTTGAGGTTGGCGGCCCCCAGGCAAGCCTCGGCCATCTTTGCCCCGGCAAACCTGGCGCCGGTCAGCTCGGCACGGGCCAAAACACAGCCGCTCAAATCCGCCCCCGAAAGATCAGCCCCGCTCAGGTTCGCCCCCTCCAGCATGGCGTCCTTGAGGTCGATATTCTTCAAAACGAGGTTGGAGAGATCTGCTCCCGTCAGGTCCTGTCCGACAAAGCTCTTGCCCTCACGGTACCCGGTTAGAACGGCCTCGCGCATCCGGGCAGCCTCCTCTGCGGGGGGCAGGGGGGCCGGCGGGAAATGGTGAGCGAACTGCCGGTAGGCCCCTTTGATGGCCTCTTCGGCCTGGTAGAGCTTTTTTTCCATCTCCGGGTCGTTGAAACCCGCCGCTCTGAGTCGCTCGATGCTCTTTTCGGCGGAAAACTTGGGGAATCCCCCGCCCATCTTTTTGGCTTGCTCCATAACGGCATCGTAGTCCATCCCCTGCGCTGCCAGCCTTTTCCTGAGGTTTTCCTCCATTGCGGCCTTTCTGGCCATGGCGTCCACTTCCGCTTTTTGGGCAAACTCCTCGATTTCGGCCAGGTTGTCGATGCTGAACTGGGGCGTCTCCGGCGGTTTTTCGGGAACAAACTGATCCGGGTCCAGGCCCAGGTTTTTGATCCTGTCCCTGGCCTTCTCCCGTTCCCTTTCCGCCCTTCCGGCCAGGTTTTGTGCGAGGACGCTTTCCTCTGCGCCCCCGGCCTCTTCCATCAGGGCGGCAAGCCCCGATTTCTCGCCCGGGGGGATCAGGTCTTTTTCGTCCAAAAGGTGCAGGTAGCCCTTTTCCTCGTCGGTTCGCTTTAAGAGTGCCTCCCGGTAGTGCTCGGCGGTCCGTGGCTCATCATTGATTCGCTCATGGGCAATGAGCATGTGGAGGACGTCCTCGGCGTCGTCGGTCTGCACCTCGGCAACTGCCCGGTAGATAACGATGCCTTTCTCCGCATGGGGGAACAGCCAGACCGTATCCAGGCGCGTCTTCATTTCCTTGAACTGCTCGCCCTGGTCGGTCTTCTGGTTGATAAAGCACCGAGACTTTGTCCCCGGCAGATTGGCCTGAATGAGGGCCTTCTCGGGATGCATGCCCGTGATCTCGAAGGGCTCGTCGCCCTTGAAGAAACCCTCGATGTGCTGGTCTTCCGGGGCGGCGTTGAAAAAGGTCCAGTCAATGTCCTCGGCAAGGCCGGGGAAACGCTCGCGCTGCCACTTCTGATCGTAGGTGCCGGCCTTGTCGAAGCGCTGGGGCCAGGTCAGGTCGATGGGGGCAAACCCCGCAGGGTCCGGCTTCTTCTTGGGGGAGTCGATGAGGTTCCGTGGATCCTCAATGTTCGGCAAAGGTTGCACCATCTTTCCATTGTCAGTCTTTATTGGAGCATGACCTTTGCCCAGCGGGTTTTTCTTGTAATCGGGGCCGCCGAAGGCGTTCTCGTAACTGATATCCATTTCCGTGAAGGGCACGGGGTCGGAGATAGTTTTAAGGACTCCGGCCTTCCGCTTCCAGAACCGGTCCCCGAACACGTGAAGGGTTTTGCCAATGGGCCCAATGTGAAGACTCACCTCATAGGCCGGAACCGGGTTACCTCCGGGCGCAAGACACTTGCCAACGACCAGCACCTCGCCCTTTGGCTTGGGCATGCACATGTCCAGCATGGCATCCTTGCCAAGCTCCGATGCCGCGAATTTCCAGAGGTCGATCTCGGAAAGCAGTCCTCGAGTCACATCAAAGGGAAAGAAGCTGAGAATTGCCACAGAGAGATAGCATTTCTTCTTGTCTTCGAAGACTTTATACAGAAGACTTTGGTTTAATGGTTTGAAAACCTTCATGAAGAATACCTGTTATGACTAAAAGACCATATTTATGGCCTTCACGATTTTAAGGTCAACTCCAGAATCTGCTATTTTGACTTTCTTTGATGCAATCTCCGCTTGATCACGACCATAGTTAAAAAGATTCATTTCGAACTTGAATAGAAAGTTAAAGTCAAGAAAACCCGCAAAAGCCAATCCAATAAACAGGCCCACGTGGTTCGCAAAGGTCCCACCGATATTGGCCTCATACTTACCACCAAGCCTGATTTCCTCCGCCATACCTCCTGATAGTTCGAACTTATTACCAACAATGTTTACTTCATGTTCGGCATTGGTATCCTCTGTCCTTTTATTAGCTCTTATTGTGATATTTTTTGCTTTATCTGCTGCATTAATCTCAATATCGCCATTAGTCGTCTTCAGTAACATCTTACCGTCTGACTGAATCGTCAATGCGCCTTCCACTTCTTCCGTAAGATTCCCTGAAGAACTATCTATTTCCCTTTTATACTTCTCGTCGAATATCTTTTCAGTGAGCTTGCCCGTATCCTCAACCGTCCTTTCGTAGGTTTGTTTATGGCTTCCATCGAATATCTTTTCAGTGAGCTTGCCCGTATCCTCAACCGTCCTTTCATAGTGATACTCGTCGTTTTTATTGTCTTTCGCGTCCTTCTTGTGCCGCCCTATTCTCTCCTCTTTTTTCTTCCTCACGGTTTCCGTGCGATTTTCAACGCTCGATTTATGATCGCCTTTTGCAGTCAGGTAGTAATGGCCCTTTTCCCTTTCCGTGGACTGATAAATCTTCTGCCCAGCCCATGCATCATCTTTTTTTTCCGTGCGGCCCGTTTCTGTAAATTCACCGGGAAACTCCTTTTCAGTCGCAAAATCCGGGCCGCCGACCTCGGTGTACATGTTCCTACGGGATCGGTGCAGCATCTGTCCCCCGGTGCTCTCTAGCAGCGTTCTGGTTGGGCTGTTGGGCGCGCCCATGTGCAGGTAGGTGCTCTCGTGCGGAGACGATAGCAATATTCTTTCCTCCCCCGCCATGTCCTCCATTTCCAGGACATTGCCGCCTGCAGACCGGATCGTGTTTCGGGTGGCATTTTGACTGGTCACCACACTCATAGTCTCTGCATTCGGCACAGCCCCCGCGATAATGGGCCGGTCTGGATCCCCGTCCACAAAGGTCAAGAGGACCTCTGTACCCTTGTGCAACGGGAAGTGCATGCCATGGTCGGCGCCCGCGTAAGGTTGCACCATACGGACCCAGCGCGAGGCCTTGCCCCCCTCATTCCCCTCCTGGTCAAAGGGCAGCTTCACCTTGTAACGCCCCTGGTCATCTATCTCCGCATATTGGCCAATACCGGCGGCGTCCACCTTCGCATTCATCGTCCCATAAAAACGAGGCTTGGGCGTCTTGCACTCCGGGCGAAACTGGATATTGGCCGGGATGGCCGTAAAGGCGTTGGCGTAGGTGAGCTGCTGTTCTTTTTCAGTCAGCTTGTCGCCAGTACCGGTCGTGAAAGCTTCTGTCTGGCCTCCTTGGTGTTCGATTTCGACAATCAGGTATTTCCGGTTGTAGCTCTCCCGGTAATGACCGGCCATTTCGAAGATGAAGCCAGGGCGCAAAGCCGGCTCCGTGCCTTCACCGTGAAAAACGTTCTCACGGCACCGAATCTCCTCAGCCCTGACTTTGGCCAGTTCATGGCCCTCTTCAGGTGTCTTGAAATGCTCCCCGTAGAAGTAAACGTTCCCTCGTCCTTTTGCATCCACAACCGTCTCCGTCTTGAGGTCCAACGAAGGCTTGCGGTAGTTGTAATCCTTGAGAATGACCCGATTCGGCAGCCTTTTCTGCCGGCAAATAAAGGCCGTAATAGCCTCTTCTTCGGGCATCAGCCCCGAGGGAGGCGAAAAGGGGATGGTTGTATTGCCCGGAATGTCCCGGTGCGCGGTGGAACTGTCCGTTACGATGAGCTTTTCGTCTTGTTCCCCTTGCTCGAAGAAATAATAAATCCCCTCTCGTTCCATCCAGCGGGAGATGAAATCAAAATCGGTTTCACGATATTGGCAGATGTACTCCCACCGGGGGTAATTCTTTGTCAGCTTCAGCTCATAGTCCCGGGTGGTCAAACCTGCCTGCTTCAAGATCTCCTCGATAATATCCGGCACGGTTTTATCGAGAAAGAGCTGGTTTTCGCGATAAAGGTCGGCCTGCCACAGCCTGGGCACCAGCAAGGCCCGGTAAAAATAACGCCCTTTGACCTCGTGAAGCTGTTCAAACTGAGCTAGAATCCCATGGATCGGGCGGTCTTGACCATCACCGTGAATGGTCAGAGTGGCAGGGTTTTGCAGGACCCCTTTGAGGTCGATCTCGGGATCGTCTGAGGCCAGCGTAATGTCATATTCATAGAGCCTGGATATGCCTTCCATCCCCTTGAATTGCACCGCCGAAAAGGTATCTTCCGGCAGCCCCTGGGAAACAAAGGTGAATCGTTTGGTCTCATCAATAGCCATGGTTATGCTCCTTTAAAATTGATCTTAAAGGTTCCATCCTTAGCCAGGTCCAAATAAACCTCGGCCGGCACGGCACCCTCGCCCATGCGCGCCAGGATCTCCTGGGACATGCGGGGCATGATGCTTCCTGCCATGATGTAATCGATGTTTCTGGCCCCGGTTTCCACCTCGGTGCACCGGGCGGCGATCTGATCCACCACCTTCTGGGAATAGGCGAGCTTCATCTTGTGGGTCTCGGCAAGGCGGTTGACCAGCTTTTCCAGCTTGAGGATCACGATGTCCTTGAGGATGTCAGGTGGCAGGGTGAAAAAGGGCACCACGGTCATGCGCGCCAGAAGCGCCGGTTTGAAGTGGTTGCTCAAAATCGGCCGGATGGCGGCGCTGACCGTCTCATGGGATGGCATTTCGTCGCCTGTGCAAAGCTCGGTGATCACGTCCGTGGCCAGGTTGCTGGTCAGAAAAAGCACCGTGTTTTTGAAATCGATGACCCGGCCCTCACCGTCGGCCAGCATCCCCTTGTCGAACACCTGGTAGAAAAGGTTCATCACCTCCAGGTGCCCTTTTTCGACTTCGTCGATCAGAACTACCGAGTAGGGCCGCTGGCGCACGGCCTCGGTGAGTACACCCCCCTCGCCGTACCCGACATAACCCGGGGGAGACCCGATCAGCCGGCTGACCGTATGCTTTTCCTGGAATTCGCTCATGTTGATGGTCACCGTGAAGTTATCACCGCCGAAAAGCACATCGGCAATCGCTAGCCCGGTTTCGGTCTTGCCCACGCCGCTGGGGCCGACCAGCAAAAAGACACCCAGGGGCTGACTGGGGTCCTTGATGCCGGCCTTGGCGGATTTGATCACCTGGGCAATCACGCCGAGGGCCTCATCTTGCCCCTTGATCCGTTGTTTGAGGTTTTCCTCCAGCCTGATGATGTTGAGCGCCTCATCACGCATGACCTTGCCGAGGGGGATACCGGTCCAGTCCGAGACCACCTTGGATACCACGTCGGGGTCCACCTCGATTTTCACCAACGGCGAGTCTCCCTGCACCGTCTTCAGCTCGCCAGCAGCCTTGTCGATCCGTCCCTTGAGTTCCTTCTCCTTGCCCTTGTCTCCTCCTTCTCCGCTTTTCAGCTCGTAGAGGGACTGCCGCAACTCGATGACCTGATGCGCCAGGGCCTGCTCTTTCAGCCAACGCTCCTTGAGCCCGGTAAGCTCCTCATTCAGTTTTGTCAGGTTTTCCTCGATCTCCCTCTGGCGATCCAAATCGACCTCGATGCCGTGCAGCCGGTCCCGTTCCAATGCCTTCTTCTCCCGCTCCCGCGCCTGGATGGTCCGCTCCTTGTCCTCGATCACATCCGGTTTGGCGGTGAGCAGCACCTTCACCCGGGCCCCGGCCGTGTCCAGCAGGTCCACGGCCTTATCGGGAAGCTGCCGCCCCGAGATGTAGCGGCTTGAAAGGACCGCCGC
>Ga0209636_10001309_pt1 | contig 24917 bp, 20 predicted proteins | sample DeeMarSWOR152_54_FD_187464 | JGI IMG/M metagenome (GOLD analysis project Ga0209636, IMG submission 187464) | Marine sediment microbial communities from White Oak River estuary, North Carolina - WOR-1-52-54 (SPAdes) (version 2) | ecosystem: Environmental > Aquatic > Marine > Intertidal zone >...
GCCGTCAAGGAAGCCATGGACAAGCATGGATTCCAAGGAACCATCAAGGTTTTTGGTTCGCCAGCCGAGGAGACGCTCGTCAGCCGTCCCTTCATGATCCGTGCAGGCCTGTTCGATGATGTGGATGCGGTCATCGACAACCACAGCAGCAGCGGTTTCAGTACCGGCTACGGAGTAGGCGGCAATGCCCTCTATTCGGTCATCTTCACCTTCAAGGGGAAAACCGCCCATGGGGCTTCACCTTGGGGAGGCCGAAGCGCACTCGACGCTGTAGACATCATGAACGTGGCGACGAATTATCTCCGTGAGCATCTGTTCTACACCTACCGCATGCACTACGTCATCGTCGGAGGAGGGGAAGCCCCCAACGTGGTTCCGGATAAAGCAAGCGTCTGGTATTTTGTGCGGAACAGCGACGAGAGAATTGAGGAGATGTACGAGAGAGTTCTCAACTGTGCCAAGGCCGGCGCTCTTGCCACTGGAACCGAGTTGTCCGAGGTCAGGATTCTGGCTGCCGTCCACCAGCGCCACGCCAACAAGGCGACGGCCGAACTGTTCCAGAAAAATATCGAACTTGTCGGGATGCCCGAATGGACTGAGGAAGAGCATGCCTTTGCCAAAGCTTTACAAAAGGAACTCGGCCGAGAAGAGACGGGCATGCCGACAGAAGTGGGCCAGCTCAGGGAAAGGGGCGAATTCTTTGTCGGTGGAGGGTCCTCGGATGTCGGCGATGTGACTCTCATCGCCCCAACGGCTACCATAAGGTTTCCCGGACAGGTTCCGGGCGCTATCGGACACCACTGGTCTTGTGTCGCCTGCAATTACGGCTCGACGGCCTGGAAAGGATTGAACGCCGGAGCCAAGGCGATGGCAGCATCGGCCATCGATTTGATGACCAAACTGGAGGAGTTGAAGAAACTGCGGGATGAGTTCGAGGCCTACTCTGCTGAGCATCCGTACAAGCCATTTCTTCCTGAGGGTGTCGAACCGCCGTTGGATCTGAACAGAGAGCTTATGGAGAAGTGGCGCCGGCTTATGGAAAAAGACAAAGAGTAGTTGATGGAGGGATGGCGGTGTTCAGGGATACTCTTCTCGATCTCGTTTTTGCTCCCTGGTCGATTTATGCCCTTTTTACTGCGAATCGTCTGAAAATTTTCACGCTTCTAGCGGAAAAGGAGATGACTGTTGATAAGATTGCAGCTTTATTAAGTGCTCAAAAAGGCCCCCTGGAAGGATTGCTGGATGCCTGTACAGCCCTAGGGCTTTTACATCGACAGGGCAATCTGTACCAGAATTCCCATATGAGTGATGCGTATCTTGTCGAAGGCAGACCGCTTTATCTAGGCGATATCATCGAAGTCCAATCAATCGAAACGGGGAATTGGGAAAGACTTTACAGCCTCGTTATCAGCGGTGACACATCGACCGGAGATAGAACCGGGAGGGAAGTAACACCTGAGCTGTTTACGATGGCTATGAACAATCTCGGGATGCTCGGTGAGGCTGAGGCATTGGCAAACACAGTCGATCTCTCTGGCTGTAAAACAATGATAGATGTGGGTTGTGGATCTGGCATCTACTCGATTGCTTTATCTCGTCATTATCCTGATCTTGTGGCCACACTCTTGGATACAAAAGAGGTCTTGGAGATCACGGCTCGATTGATAGAGAAGAGCGATGTGAAGGATCGGATTAACACCGAGGCCATAGATATTCTCAAAGATTCATTCGGGAAGGATATGGATGTTGCCCTTCTCTCAGATGTGCTTTATCAGGATAGTTCCTCGTGTGTCCAGATTCTTCGATCCGCATATGATGCGCTAGCTCCAGGAGGAATGCTTATTGTCCGTGGATATTATGCTGATCCAGAAAAATCACAACCTGAGTATGGTTCTCTGTTTGCTCTGGGTCAACTACTTTTTGATGAAAATCGGGAGGTCATTTCTATTCCTGTTTTGCATAGTTGGGTCAAGAAGGTCGGCTTTAAAATCACAGCCTCTCGTGCCCTCACAGAGAGGTCCACTTGTGTTCTGGCAAATAAATGATCCCTCCGACGACAGTTTCATTTGTCATATGCTAAACTTTTGGGGAAAATTTGGTTAACATGAACATCGATCTGATGAGATTTATTGACCGTAATATGGGTGTTCCCCTTTGCTTCATCCTCTCGATTCTTCATAGCATACTGAAATTTTTTAAGAAACCAATTTATATAAAAAATCCTAACAAAATTCTCTTCATCGAGATGTCAGAAATGGGGAGCATAGTCCTGGCTTATTCTCTCTTCAAAAAGACAGAAGAGCTTTTTCCCGATACATCTCTATATTTTCTCACCTTCAAGGAAACCCGATATGCTGTAGATATCCTCAATTTTTTTCCGAAGGAAAATATCATCACAATAGAAAGTAAAAAGTTCCTCAACTTTTTCTCTTCGACCTTCAAAGCTTTGAGAAAATTGCGAAAGGAGAAAATCGATATCGTTCTGGATATGGAGCTCTTTGCGAGATATACCGCACTTTTAAGTTACCTCAGTGGAGCAAAGAACAGAGTCGGTTATTATAGATATACTATTGAAGGATTATACAGAGGTGATTTTTTAACTCATAAGGTTCCATTCAATCCACACATACACATCGCTTACAACATGCTTAATCTGATTTATGCTGTGAATTCTTCTTTGGATAATATTCCTCTGACAAAATTCCCTTTTGAAAAGAAGGATATTGTTATTCCAAAGACAGAGATGTCCTCCGAAGGCAGAAAGGCTATACTAACAAAACTTTCGAAGGAGAATGATGAAGCCGTTCGAGCAAAGAAGCTGATTCTCATCAATCCAAATGCCAGCGACATTATCCCCATCCGAAGATGGCCTCTTGAAAAATATGTCGGGCTCATAAAACTGCTTTTAAAACATGATGGAATTTATGTGGTTTTAACTGGAGTAGAATCGGAGAAGGAAGAAGCAGCACAAATCTGCAAGACTGTAGAATCAGAAAAATGTATTAATCTCGCAGGCAAGACCACTTTTTCTGAATTGATTGACCTTTACCATATTGCTGACATTTTGATTACCAATGACAGCGGCCCGGTTCATTTTTCATCGATGACAGATATCAAGACCTTTGTTTTTTTTGGCCCAGAGACCCCAAAATTGTATGGGCCTCTGGATAAAGATGCGCATATCTTTTATTCCAATTTCAGTTGCAGTCCCTGTGTCTCCGCGTTCAACCACAGAAAATCTCCTTGCAATAATAATGAGTGTTTGAAAGCCATCTCTGTCCAGTCTGTGTATCAGGAAGTTTCCAGAATCCTGTGATAATAAAAACAATGCCCCCCAAGACAAAAATTATTCTTTTTATTTTAATCGGACTCCTTTTCTTTCTGTCTGTATTCCTGTTCAGAGTCCAAGACGACATGGAAGATTTTGAAGTCAATTATGAGGCGGGAAAAAGAATCCTTTGGGGGGAGACTCTCTATCGTTACGAAGATGAGCATTTCATGTTTAAATATTTCCCATGTTCAGCTCTTCTTTATGCTCCGCTCACCTCTTTTCCTCTACCAACCGCAAAAGCCATCTGGTATTCACTCGTTGTTATCTGTTCGGTTTTTCTGTTTTACTTTTCTCATAAACTCATATCCTCCCCCAGGAAAACAAATGCTTTTCTCATTGTACTGCCTCCTTTGATAATGGCTAAATATTTCTTCAGAGAAATTGAATTAGGACAAATCAATGCGCTTGTTACAGTGATCTTGTTGCTGATGGTTTGGCAACTGAGTTCTGAAAACAGCAAGACTTCTCCAAAAAAAGATTTTTTTTCTGGATGTCTTTGGGGACTGGCAACAGCTTTGAAACCCTACGCGTTTATCTTTTTTCCTTATTTTGCGATTAAGAAGAAATGGAGAGCACTTCTCGGAGGCTTGGCTTTTATCTTTCTAGGCCTTCTAGCCCCTTCCCTCTATTATGGCTATAAAGGAAATCTGATGGTTCTTAAAGAATGGTACTCGACCCTATACCAGTCCACACCCAGACTGTTGGCAACTGGGGATAACATCTCTATCATAGGTTTTTTCATGAAGTGGACAGGAAATCAAACTTTCTCCCTTATCCTTGCTGGAATTGTCATTGGAGTGCTGGGCCTGCTTGTTCTAAGTCTTATTCTTAAAGGAAAGAAGATGCCCCGAGCAGAGGTGTTGGAATGTGCAATCCTTCTGATTTGCATCCCACTGGTATCCCCCCTGGGATGGGATTACACTCTCATCATGTCGGTGTTGGGAGTTACAATCCTTGTTCACAACATCCAGAACTTCTCAAAACTGTGGCAAACCATACTCTTCATAAACTTTTTCATCATCGGTTTTACGCTGTACGATATTGTGGGGAGGGAATTGTACAGTAGACTCATGACTTGGTCGCTTCCGACTCTAAATTTTCTTCTCATTATTGGATATCTAAGTTCCCTCCGAATAAGAAATATTTGCTAGCTTAGCGATATCCTGCTTTCGTCAGTGCTTCCACTGATTCAATTGGATTATCTGGATTGAGATACTTTGCCAGGAATTTGTAGATTTTGACCCGGATTTTCTTGGCGAGCATAAGATCCATGCGATCAAAGCTGTGACCGCCAGGTGCATCCTGAAAGATCTCGTATTCGAATTTTTTCCCTTCGGCTTTCAGAGATTTGATGAGATGTTCCACTTCTAAGACATTCACATCCTCATCATTCGTGTTGGTATGGATGAGAAGAGGCGTGTTCTGGAATTTATGGACATTGTAGGCCGGCGAACGACGGCGGTATTCTTCCACATCCTCTCGAGCGGTTTTGCCGATATGATAATCGGCGGAATAAAGAGCCCTGTAGCCATCGGTCGCGTATCCCATACGGGAGATGATGTCACTCACAGGAACCCCAGCAAAGGCCACTTGATAGTCATCAGGATGGTCGAAAATGTTCATCAGAGCGATCAACCCTCCATGGCTCCATCCTATTATGCCTATCCGGCTTTTGTCGACAAAATTATAGTTTTCGATCATATAATTGCGGGCCGAGTAGTTGTCTTCGACTTCCAGACCTCCATAGTCGATCAGTTCGTAGATGTAGCGGCCGTATCCAGTGCTCCCACGGTATTCAGGAGCAATAACAATATAGTGCTGGGCCATTAATTCTCGGATAATGTGCGTGTGATAAGTAGTGAAATCGGCATGGACACCTCCATGCGGAAAGACAAGGAGAGGATACTTTTTGCTGCGGTCGATATCTTTAGGGATAAAGATGTAGCTGTAGAATTTTATCGGATTTTTTGCTCCCATAGCAGTGGGATTTTTTTCATGAGGATTGGGAGGGCCCACGATGCGCACCTTATCCACATAACAGATATCCCCGACTTTGTGATACCAAAGCACATCGTCTATCATTTTCTCCACGACATCCAAACGGTGCTGGAGATTTGAAAACTCCCTCTTCAATAACTGTAATTCTTCTTTATCCCGGTTCTGATCTGACTGTTGCCCAAATGTCAAGTAAGGTGAAAGTAAAAAAGATAGAACTAAAAGGCTTGACAGAATTACCCATAAGCGGGATTTGCAGAATAAAATCATGGTTTCCTCCTTGATCTATAATTTTTAAGTCTATCAGTCTCTCCCTAGTTTCCTTGGTTTCATCAGGGCCTTGGGTGAATGAAATTTGGAGCATTTGACGGCCACTGTCTTCCCCTCTGTGTGGCAGGAAAAAGAATATCAAGGAAAGAAGAAGGTGTCAACTGACATGAGTATGACTGACCTTTTAGAAGGTCTATGCTTTTTTAATTGACGAGATTGAAATGTAATTGACATTTCGCTTTTGTCTTATTAATCTTTTTCTGTATTTTCATATGAATGAAAGGAGGAATCATGAAAAGAATTAATCTAGTCCTGATTGGAATTTTATTGTGTGTTGCTTTGATAATGCTGGACACAAATTTTGCCAATGGACAGGACGATCTGCAACCTGTTTCAACGAACAAAGATAAGGTCCTTACGATTGCGGTTCAAGGTCGGATCGCACCGGCTGTGCCTGCAAGATCATACACCACAACCTGGGATGGTAAGCCCAAGATGGCGATTGGCATCGGTGGTATCAATTACAACTTGAAAATTGGTGATAAGGTCTTCGGATGGGCAAACGGAGACAGAGCAACAGTGGGTGTTGCGACAACAGGAACTGGAGAGGGAAGGTTCGGCGACGGCTGGCTCACCTTCACTTCTATAGGCAACGAAGTGAAACTCTTGAGTGGCGAGGCCAGAGGTAAAAAAGGCATGATCATCGGAAAGTTTGGAAGCTATGTGCTGGTTCATTTTGAGGATAACGTCTTGGAGAAGCTTTCGATCGACGACACTCTTCAGGCGAAGGCTTGCGGAGTCGGCCTCGAGATAGATGGATTTAAGGATGTATTCATTCATGGCGTTGCACCCGAAGTCCTGGAAAAGCTTGTCATGCAAAATACAGAGGGTAAGCTCGAGGTGCCTGTGGTCAAGGAGATTCCGGCTGAGATCGTCGGTCAGGGAGCTGGCGGTGGAAGTCTGTATGGCAACTGGCATATTCAGACCTGCTATCCGCCTGATATCGAGAAGCATGGCTTGGATGAGCTGCGTTTTGGAGATCTCGTTCTTCTGAAGGATATTCAGACGGACTATGGGAAAGGCTATTTCAGAGGAGGGGCGACTGTGGGCGTTGTCTGTGCAGGACCGAGTGATATTTCAGGGCTGGGTATTGGAGTGACACCCATTCTGTCCACACGATTTGGCAAGATAACAGCACGGATTGATCCTGAGGCAAACATCGGAAAGTATCTCGGTATAAAGGTGAGAAAGTCCACGCCCAAAACAAATCCATCTGCTTTGAAGACCAACAAGGACACACTCATCACGACAGCCGTTCAAGCTGTTGTCCAGCCTGCTGGAACCAGGGGATATTCGACGACCTATGACGGCAAGCCAAAAGTAAACATTGGAATGGCCTCGATCAATTACACGGTCTCACTCGGAGATCCGGCTTATGGCTGGGCGAGCGCCGACCATGTGGAGCCTGATGTCACCATCCAGGGCCGTGATAGTGAGAGAGCCAGCGAGTGTGCTATCGCCATTCTTGCTTGTATTGGCAACGAGGCTAAAGTCATTTCTGGGGAAGCTACAGGAGCCAAAGGATTCTACATCGGCAGACATGCTGGCTCAGACGATCTTGCCTGGTTTCCGAAGGATGTTACTGAGAAACTCGCTTTGAATGACAAAATCCAGGTCAAAGCCAAAGGGGTAGGGTTAAAGATCGATGGATTCGAAGATGTGAGAGTGAACAAACTTTCTCCTGAACTGCTGGAAAACATAGGCATAACTATTGAAGGCGATCAGCTTGTGGTCCCTGTTGTAATGGAGATTCCAGGGTACATCATGGGATCAGGAATAGGAGGCCCCTTCATAGAATACATTGATTATGATATCCAGACGACTGATCCAAAGATTGTTGAGGAATTTGACCTGAAGAAGATTAGGCTTGGAGATCTTATTGCGATTAAAAACCATTACAACTACTACGGCCGCGGAAGATATGAAGGAGCAGTGACCATCGGTGTGTGCATCCACGGATGGAGCGATTCCGCCGGGCATGGCCCTGGGCTGAATCCGGTGCTTAGTGCCTTGCCTGGGAAAATTAAGACCAAGATCGATCCTCACGCAAACACTGCCTACTATCTCGGAATAAAATCGAAACCACGCCAATAAACAATCCACATAGCTGATAGAAATGTTATGTCCAAAAGCGGATATTACTTTGTATCTTTGACTATCAGCTCGTATCCTTCTCGATACGGATCTAAGGTGAACAAATTCATGAATTTGATCAACTGCTCCTGGTATAAATGGCTTTGTTCGTTGGAAACGGCATCTCGCTCACTGTCCCAAAGACTCATACAGATGCTTTTGCCTGACTTGCGATCACTTAAAAAATAGGCTCCCTGATATCCCTTTTGGGTTCTGAAAGCAGGGATAACACTCTCTTCAAAGAGCTTCGAAGCCTCATCTATACTGGCAAGCTCTGTATGTATTATGGTTAAGCGTACAAACATGACTGTCCCTCCTCATTATTTAATTCGTCGTGTGCACTAACGCAATTCCTCAGGAAGTGGCCTCTGTGGTGTGACAATATCGTTGGTAATGGATACAACCCACCAGCGACCGTCCTTCTTCATCAAGCCGAAACTGTCCAATCCGAGCGTTCCAGGAGCATCTATCTGCGTCTTCAGCCGCGCTTTATAGACCACAAAGCATTGAGCCATATCTCCAAACACTGTCATCTTTATTTTCTGAATGGTTTCTTCGAATCCTCTCTCATCCATTTTATACTTTTTAACGTCACCTTTGAACCATTCTACAAATTCATCTAGGTTCAAAACAGCCATAGATGTTCGGGTCATCCTGACAGCGAAAACAACATCAGGAATAAAAAACTTTTTCACATAATTCCAGTCATATGTGCTGCCGGGATCAATGGATACAGCCGCGTACAATCCTCGTATCAGACTCTCAGGATTCATGAAAATGTCATCATTGGTGGCCCTCTCCTTTTGGGCGGCACTTAGAACTGCGGTCGATAGAAACAAAGCTGTCCAGACAGACAAGATAATTCGGAATTTCATACTGTTTCTCCTTTTGTGGCTTAAAATCCGAATCCGATATGGATTCCTAGCATTAGATGTAAATCATCACGTTGGTTTCAAATTAAGATTTTTCATACGCGGCAGATTAAGTCAAGACATTTTCGCATGCAGGTTTCGCTCGTCGTGGTTACAGGGCAAAAGTCGTTTGACTTTTTTCATCAATTAAATAACATGTTCTTGGGAATAGAATTTTTTGTTTGGCTTATCAGTAATTCTAGTGAGGAGTAAGGGAATCGAAGTACGATTCGGGAGGAATAGAATATGAGGATTGAATTCTTTGCGCCCTTAGGTCGGGCATGGAACCGGATGAAAATTGCTCTTTTCAAGCCCTTTGATTTACACAAGTGGTTCGTTGTGGGATTTACCGCTTTCTTAGCCGGATTGGCTGACAGCCAACATGGCTCCAGCGGCTCAAGATGGAGCGAAGGCGGGAGCTTTCGTGAGTTCCTCGGTTTTCCTGCTAGAGCCTGGGATTGGTTGATTGGTCATCCAGGGTGGTTCATGCTCATTGCGTTTGGTGTTTTTGTTGTTATCGTTATCGGAATCGTCGTGCTCTGGGTGAGTTCCAGAGGGAAATTTATGTTCTTGGATAATGTTGTTCATGATAAAGCAGAGGTTGCCAATCCATGGCGAGAATACAAGAGGGAAGGCGACTCGCTGTTCTTATGGCGGCTGGTCTTTATCCTGGTTTGCTTTGTGTTATTCATCTCGCTTATTGTGCTTTTCTATGTGGGTGCCTCTCAACTTTATGAAGAAAGCCGCTTTGATCGGATCCCAATACCCTTTATGATATTGATAGGCCTGATTTTTCTTTTCATAATTATTGTCATAGGGTATATTTCTCTGTTTCTGGATAGCTTTGTCGTTCCCATCATGTTCAAACACAAAGTCCCTGCGACCCGAGGATGGGGACATTTCCTGTCGCTTTTTGGAAAATACCCCTTTCACTTCATTCTGTTTGGAATTCTTATGTTCATTTTCATGATTCTGTTCGTGATTTTTGTCGTAGTGGCCGGGATTGTGACGTGTTGTATAGGCTGGATACTTTTGGTGATCCCCTATATCGGGACGGTTGTGACTTTGCCTGTCTGGTATTGGTTCAGAGCTTTCAGTGTCGAGTTCTTGGCTCAGTTTGGCGATGAATACGATGCGTTCCCGCCTGTCGAAGCCCAGCCTGCTCCTGCTAAAGCCACAACATAGAAGAACTAAAGCCAGGGTGTTTACAGACAAATAGATCAAGCTGCCGGCATTCAGACGACCCAGGAACTTCATGATGAAAGCATCATTAAAGAAATACAAGCTATCCGATAAATTTCGGAAATTCAGGAGATTGTACTTTGGAAAGACGAGCTGAGACACTCGATAAAATTTTAAAAGCTAAGAATTTGAGGAGAAAAGAGCTTTCAGAATTACCTTTTAAAAGAAAGATTGAAATTCTTGTCCAGCTACAAAAAATGGCTAAAGGAATAAAAAAAGAGGACAATAAAAGAGATCAATATATTTGGAAGATCGAGGGCAAACTTTTAAGCAAAACCAAGAGTTGAAGAACGGCTAGGAAGGCAACAGATTCAAACCTTAACATTAGGGTTTGAGTATCAAATTCGATATAATGAGAAATCACAGACGGAAATTTTGTTTTATGAAAAAAATTGGCGTTTTGACCCGGGACTGTGCAGGAGTCAATGCTGCGTTGAGAGCTGTGGTGAGAATGGCTGTCTGTTACGACATAGAGGTTCTTGGAGTGATCAAGGGCTTCGATGGCCTGATTGATGGAGACCTTATCAAAATGGATAGGCGTTCGGTATCAGGTATCCTGAATTTGGGAGGGACCATCCTGAAAACAGCCCGTTCCAAAAGGTTTTTTTCAGAAACAGGACAAGGTCAGGCTGTGCAGACTATAAAGGACAATCAGATCGATGGCTTGATCGTGATCGGAGGCAATGGCTCGTTGACCGGCGCACATCTTTTGGCCACCAAATACAAGATTCCTGTCATAGGAGTTCCGGCCACTATTGACAACGACATTAATGGAGTCGATATCTCGATCGGTGCTGACACAGCGGTCAATGTTGCCGTCGAAGCTTTGGATAAAATCAGAGATACTGCAACAAGCCTGGAAAGGATATTCGTGGTCGAAGTCATGGGACGCGAAGGTGGTTACATCGCTCTTCAGGTTGCTTTAGCCGGTGGTTGTGAAGAAGTCCTGATTCCGGAAAAAGACATGGATATGGAAAAGGTATGCGAGGAAATTGTTGAGGGAAGCCGCAAAGGGAAAATGAGTTGGATCGTTATCGTGGCGGAAGGTAAAGCCAAAGGGAGCGCAGTTGCTGAGACCATCAGACAGAAAACAGGATTCGAGACACGGCTAGCTGTTTTGGGATATATCCAGCGAGGAGGAGCTCCCTCAGCGTTCGATAGAATTCTTGCTGCACGTTTGGGAAGCTATGCTGTTGAGACTTTTAAGGGGGGACAGACCGATAAGTGTGTGAGCTTCAAGGATGACAAGTTGATCACCATCCCCTTGGATTATGCCATTCAACCCAAGAGAATCGAATTTGAGCGGGATTATCGGCTGATCAAGATCCTTACCTGAGTGATCAAGGTCAACCTCAAGACAGAGGTCGCATTCACAGCCATTACAGTGAATAAGGATTTGAGAGAAAAGGGGACGAAAGAAAAGGAGAAAGACCGTGGCCATAAACATAGAAGATTTATTGGGTGAAGATGCCTCCGATCTTCTGGAGCATGTGTGTAACACCATACCCAAAGAGTATCTTAATCTCCCTGGCCCGGACTTTGTAGAGAGAGTCTTCGCTCTTTCAGACAGGTCGATGGAGGTTCAGGGCAATCTGAAAAGGATGTTTTATCAGGGGCGGTTGAAGGGAACAGGGTATCTCTCTATCCTGCCTGTAGACCAAGGAGTGGAGCATTCGGCTGGGGCTTCTTTTGCTCCCAATCCCCTGTATTTCGACCCTGAGAACATCGTGAAGCTTGCCGTGGAGGCGGATTGCAGTGCGGTGGCTTCCACTTTAGGAGTGCTGGGCATAGTCTCAAAAAAATATGCGCATGAGATCCCTTTTATCTTGAAGATCAATCACAACGAGCTTTTATCCTATCCCAACACGTATGACCAGAGGATGTTTGCATCGGTAGAGCAGGCTTATAATATGGGTGCAGCAGGAATCGGTGCAACGATCTATTTCGGATCCGAGGAGTCACGGAGACAGATCGAAGAAGTATCCCAATCTTTCCAGATAGCGCACGAGATGGGACTGTTCACCGTCCTTTGGTGCTATCTGCGAAACTCGGCCTTCGAAAAAGATGGGGTCGATTATCACAGCTCTGCCGACTTGACCGGACAGGCCAATTATCTGGGAGCAACCATACAGGCAGATATCATCAAGCAAAAACAGCCCATCAACAACGGAGGTTTCCTGGCTCTGGGATTTGGAAAAACCCATCCTTTGATGTACGAGAAACTCACAACATCTCATCCCATCGACCTAACCAGGTATCAAGTCGCGAACGGCTACATGGGAAGAGTGGGGCTCATCAACTCAGGTGGAGCCTCAGGCGAAGATGATCTCAAGGATGCCGTAAGGACGGCTGTCATAAACAAGCGGGCAGGTGGCATGGGTCTCATCCTGGGGAGAAAGGCGTTTCAAAAATCCATGGATGAAGGCATAGAGATCATCCATTCGGTCCAAGACGTCTACCTTGCAGACGAAGTGACTGTGGCCTGATCATCCTGAACTCAGCTTGTAGAGGTACGAGCCTTTTTCGATGATTTTCTTTCCGTCCTTCCCCATACATAACAAAAGATCGAGGGCTGAGAGCCTTCTTATGAACTCTCCCCAAAACTGTGGATACTGAGGGGGTGAATAGAGCGAAAAAGACACTTTGATTTTTTCTTTTTCAAATCTTTCGCACGCGACGGCCTTCTCTGAAAAGTAGGGCAGGAGGACTTCGGTAGCGTTTAACTCTTTGGCAAGAGAGATGAGGAGCTCTGTGCCTTTTCCTGTGATCCCCGTTTCTGATTGCAGGATGAAGTCTTTGTCGATCCTAAACTCTTCTTTGATGATTGCAAGAAGCTTCAGAACAAGCGCGAGGAAACTATCATCTCGAGTCTCCAATGCCGCCTTTATCTTTTCGAAAAGAGGGAGAAAATAGATGGATTTCACATAGAAATGATAGAGGGTCAGCAGAAAATCCTTTGCCCATCTCTCTTTTTCATAGAGTTCGAGGTCCTTGATTTTCTGACGTCCCCTTCCTTTTCGTTTGACAGGCACGGATATCCAGGCCTCACCAGTCGGACCTTTGATCCGGTTCCGGTTAACATATGTGAAACCCCTGGCCAGCAGTGTGTCGTCAAGGAGGACCATCTTGTCAGAATGCAGCAGCCGAGCAAAGAATCCTCCCCAGGGAATAAAGGAGGGTTGGTTAAAGCTGACTCTCAATGCGCTTAAATGATCTCCAGTTCGTTTTTGCTCGGGAGTTTGGGGAATTTCGCATGGGGCTCTTTCTGGTACCAGTATGCGACCGATGATATATCATCCTGGAGCGGCAGATATCTGCCACCAGAGCGCCAGCCAAGAGCCTGGATCGTGACTCTCAAGTCTTTTTCGAATCGGACAGGGTCCATGATGTGCCAGCGGTACAGACCAAAGCGCTGCTGCGACTGCCATTGCCCATCTGGAATGAGAACCTGGGGCATTCCAGCATAGGGAGTCGTGTATTCTTTATATTTTCCATCCACTTCAAATCCGTAGGAGCCACAGAAATAGTCTTCGGTTCCAGTCCCGCAGATTGTTGGAAACTCTTTATCTCCATCGATATAGAATTTGATCTCGCCCTCGCCCCACCATCCGGTGTTGTTGGCCTGCCAGCACATATAGGTTCCCACGAAATGGCCCCAGCCTTTGATCCCGTCTACGATCGTGTAATCCGACTTATAAGGCAGGGGGTTGGTTCGCCGGAATTGGGCATGAAGATAGGCCGCATCATCTGGAATTTCCATAAGAGTGTAGTTGATCTGGTAATACAGAGTCATTCTTTTCTCATCCAGATTCTCCACGGTGATCTTGCAGGATTTGCGGAACGGCATCACCCAGTAGCAGTTTAGGCCGCTGCCAGGATTGACACATACGGGGAGCGAGGAGACCTGGGCGAATTTACCCCACCCGCAGGCAAAAAAATCACCCACCGGAACTTCCACGGATGGCTCTTCCTCACCGTCCCAGTAAAACCGCAGAATGGAGAAACGCCAGATCCCTGATGGTGTCATCCAGATCTGTTGGATTGCGCCAGGTCCGTTTATCTCGGCCAAGACATAAGTCTGCTTGGGTTCGATGTGGATATAAGGGGAGACTTTCCAGCCCTGTCCTAGATCTCGTGCGGCATTTTTTGCCAGCCCATCTACAGACATTCCACCCTTACCTTTTTCCCCGGTGAAATTCTCTGGGCTTATGGAGCGGGATTTGGCATGAGAAAGCCGGTACAGATTGCCGAGATGAAGAAAGAGTCCATCAAACACTTTTTCCTCCGCAGCATACAAAATCACTGTCGCCAGCATAAGGCCCAGAGTGACTAAAATCCATTTTTTCTTCATAGATTGCCTCCTTTGTTGCCATTCAACCCAAGGAATGATTTATAACTTCTACCCTGCGATTGTCAAGAGTGTGCGGGAGTTATCCAGATTGATCAGATCATCTCTATGCGTCGCATTGCCTCGAACAAGATCTTTTCCCTGATTTCATTCGCTCGAATGGAGTTTGTACTAGAAGAACCTCCATATGGAATCGGGAGGCTTTTTTCTCTTGAAGCGTCTGTACCACAAACACAAGGGATAAAGAATGATCAGAGCGACTAGCCATACAGGATACATGGCTCCCAAGCCTAAACCTCCTTTGGAAGCAAAAAGAAGACCAATGAGGGCGAACATATATAAATGGATAATATAAAAGAAAAGAGCTGAACGCCCGAAGACCAGAAGGGGCTTTCCCCATCTCTTAAGGGAGGAATTTAGCCGAGAGAAAACTCCTATGAGTATCAAGCATAGGCCGAGGTTTAAGAAGATGAAAGTCAAGCTGGGTGGATATTTCGTGACGTTAAGGAAGGAGATCAATGATGATTTTTCAGATGCATGGATGTTGCCAAAGCCACCGATGGTTCTAAGGATAAGAAAGGCGATCAATAAAATTCCGCCGAGGATAACCGCCCATCTGTATGCTCGAGATCGGTCTCGAAGGAGCCATTTTCCGAAGACAAATCCAAACAAAACTAGACCCAGCCAGGGGATTATGGGATAGAATGACTGAAAGATACCAGTCTGTCCTGGTATAGAGAGCATCCGAAGCAGAGGAGAATAAAGATGACCTGATTGGCTGGCGTCAGGAACCAGAAATTGAGCGCCGATGATAATTGTCGAGCTTAGACCAACAAGCACCGCAGGTTTTAATCGTAGAAAAAGAGCTCCGATAACCATGGCAGCACCAAGAGCGGAGAGAACGCCAAAATGGAGCATGACGACATCTCCACCTCCAGGGGGATTGAATGTGTAGACAGGGCCCATTGCCCAAGCAATATTTTCTAGAAAGAATTGGAGAACGATCAGGATGAGGCCACGGATGAGGAAATGCCGGAAGATCTTACTGTCTGCCCAGCCCAATGAATGCCGGGAATGGGCGAAAAGAACCATCCCGGCTCCCATCAAAAAGAAAAAGCCAGGAGCGCAGATATGGGAGACAAAGCGCGTCAGAAACTCCAGGATACTGTCATATTGGGGGAGAGGTACTCCCCAAAACTCACCGGTGGGATGCATCCGCGCAACGAAATAATTAGCGTGGTCGATCGCCATCAGAATCATTATGAAGCCCCGCAAGGCATCCAGCGGAAGGAGTCTTTCTGTTTTTGAATCAGGCATAAAAATGTTAACTTCTATCCTGAGATTTTGATGTCAGTAATATATCAATAGTCATGCCTATTTTCAATAATCCTACCGCGTTTTATTTCTTCTGTGTGGTGAGAATGAGATTTAGAAAGTGGAAGGAATGTACAGCAACCCCCACTTTGCTGATTCGGCAGAATCGAGGCCGACCCCCGTTTATAGGTGCAATAGTATCTTAATTATTAATATTAGTAATATGAAATATAATACTTTATAGGGCATATGTCAATCTCATTTGTAGTATTGTTATAGATTTTTCTAAAAGTTCTATATAATGTCAGTTTGTGAGGAGGTAAAAGTGTTGAAAAAATATCAGGTTCTTATCCCTGAGTGGTTGGAAGAATATATTAAATATTTGGCTGAGAAATATGATTTGAGTTTCTCCGAAGTTATCAGGGCAGAGGTCTGTTTCTCTATTCTTAATACCGTTAATCACTTTTTTCCAGAGCATAAGTCAAGTCTGAAACCTCAGGAGATTCTTGAAATGATGAAGGATAAATTGGAGAATGATTTTGAGAGAGAAGAGCTTCATCGCATTTTATCAAAGATATATTTCGAAACAAGAAAAGCCGTGGAACACAGACTCTCTAAGGAGTCGCATACGAAAAGGAAATGACTCCGTCGAAAACCATCAGGACCCTTCAAACTCTGATTGCTTGAAGTGATGACAGGAAAGTCTTTTGATAATAAACTAGACATGCCAAGATGGCCCCTGCTGTTGACAAGGGGCTCAGCGCCAAAACGATCTCTGTTCTCTTTATCAATATCGTTCTTCTCTGTTCTCCTCCTTTTGGCTCCTATTCACTGTCGATTAACCAAAAATGGTCAGGAGATTAAAAATCTTCGAGCGTTCGCCAAACTCTATGGTTATGTCAGATATTTCCATCCCAGCGATGAAGCCAGCAGGATAGATTGGAACAAATTTGTGATTTTTGGCGTGGAAAAAGTCAAAAGTGCAGCAGACAGCCATGAGCTCAAATCCATTTTAGAAGAGCTGTTTTTGCCGATCGCTCCGACCATCCAGATTTACCATGCGGATGAGGAGCCTGCGGATCCGATGGAGAAATTCCCTGAGGATACCACAGGGCTGAAAGTTATCGCATGGCAACACAAAGGCGTTGGGTTTGGAAACATGAATTCGATCTACATAAGCATACGCTTGAACAGAGAGAACATCCTTCGAGGAGGGACATCGGCTGTGCTTACCCAAGGAATAAACGCCACAAACCTGCGAGGAAAGAAGATAAAACTGAGAGCATTTGTTATGGCCCAGTCTGAAGGGCCTGGCCATCAAGGACATCTTTGGTTGCGAGTAGATAGGGAAAAGAGACAGATGGGATTTTTTGATAACATGAGTGACCGTCCCATTCTCTCAGATGAATGGAAAGAGTATGAGATCAGCGGGAAGGTTGATGATGATGCTCTCATGATCTATTTCGGAAGCATCATGAGTGGAGCAGGGAAGCTGTGGCTGGATGATTTTAAACTGCTTGCTCTCTCCGAGGATGATATGTGGGAGCCGGTAGATATTCAGAACTCAGGATTTGAGGACGGAGAGGATGGTCAGAGACTGAAGAACTGGGGCGCTCAAAGTCCGGGATACATTTATAAAATTCAAGAACAAAACGCCCCGGAGGGCAGAAAGTGCCTTTTAATCGAAAACATGACGCAAAAGATTTCAAAGCCCCTTTTTGAAAAACATCCTGAGATCGGTGAAGCGGTGAATAAAGAATTAGGAGCAAGACTGTATGCCCAGATTCCATTGGCATTGTATTCTGACGAGAAAGGCACACTGGGGAGAAGAGAGAAATATCCTTTCAACACATTGGTCTCCGAATTAGAGACCAAAGATTTTAAAAATCTGACAGCGAACAACGAGTTCGTGCGTTTGGCTGATGTGATCATCGCATGGAATATTTTTCAACATTTCTATCCCTATTTCGATGTTGTTGATGTGGATTGGGACAGGGAATTGACAGATGCTCTTGAATCAGCTCTGGAAGATGAGAGCGAAAGAGATTTTTTCTGGACTCTCAGCCGGTTGGTAGCCAGATTGCAGGACGGTCATGGAAATGTCTTTCATAGAATCTGGATGGAACAAGCCGGCCTTCCGGTTAAGGTGGACTGGATAGAAAATCAGGTTGTGGTCACGGTTTCAAAAGATTCAACTCGTTTTCAGAGGGGAGACATCATTTTGACCCTTGATGGGGTAAAAGCGGAGAGAGCCCTGTTGGAAGCCGAAAAATACATCTCCGGCTCCCCTCAATGGAAAAGATGGAAATCCTTAAATCGATTTGCATATGGAGATCCTGGATCAGTAGCAGTGATAAAGCTCAAAAGAGAAAACCGAGTTTTGAATGTGGAAACAGAGAGAAATTTTAAACAGTCTATAGCAGAGATTGATCGCCCGAATATCCAGGAACAGGAAGACGGTATTTATTATGTCAATCTTTCACAAGCGGCCTGGAACGAGATCAAAGCAAAAATCGATGATTTGGCTAATGCCAAAGGAGTAATTTTCGACCTGCGTGGTTATCCCAACGGTAATCATGAAATCATCTGTCATCTGCTGAAGGAGAGGGACACTTCAAACGCCTGGATGCAGATCCCCTTCTTCATCTATCCGGACCAGGAAAATATCGTCGACTATCAAAAAATGGGATGGATGCTTGTAACAAAGGAACCTCATATCAAGGGAAAAGTTGTTTTCATAACCGATGGAAGAGCCATCAGCTATGCCGAATCGTTCTTGAGTTTCATCGAACATTACAAGCTCGCAGAGATCGTGGGCCAGCCGACAGCTGGCACCAATGGGAATGTTAATTCCTTTGTCCTTCCCGGTGGTTTTCAGGTCACATGGACAGGAATGAAAGTGCTGAAGCATAATGGCTCCCAGCACCACCTGATAGGGGTTCTTCCAACAATTCCAGCTGAGAAGACTATTCAAGGTGTTATCGAGGGGAGAGATGAGTTTCTGGAAATAGCTTTGGAGATCATCAATCACTAGGATGAAAGGCATACGTTTTTGTCAAAGGCGAGAAGATGGGAGATCCTGGCTTTAGGGATAAAGAAAATGCTGGCTGTTGAGGAATCTAAGCAACGGCGAGATGCGAGATTCGCTGTAACTGCTGGCGCCTTGCCCAGCCAGCCAAGCAAAGCTCTTTCAGATTGACAAATAAAAAAGTGCTGCACAATCGCCTTTATAGGTGATATGAGGGGTGATTTTTGAGCAAAATTTGCCAACATGAGAATTTTTTCCATTTATAAAGACTTCTTTCGATTTCTTGAAAACATTGGACAAGGTTCCAAAAAGTGGGGTTGCTATAATTCCTTATATTATGAGCCTCATCACAGATTTCTTGAAATTTACTTTTCACGCTTTCCTTTACTGGATTCTTCAGGCCTTAAAGCTAGGGTAGAATCCGTCAAGGCTTCGGATTATTCACTTTTAAAAGGTCTTATTGGTACATGTCCACCCGAGGAGATTGTCGAAGATGCTTATAAGAGAGCAATGGAACTGGTTCCACCTCCACAGGAACCGGATGTTTATCTATTGGTCGGATTCTTCAGTCCTGATGGTTTTGTCCTGGATCTTGGGGGAAAACCGGTCATCTGTTTCGGTCTCGAAAGATTCAAAGATTTCCGCTCACTTAAAATCCTGTTTTCTCATGAGTATGCACATTTTCTGATGAATCTCAGCGAAGAAGCCATTCCTGAGCAAAATGACATAAAATGGATGTTGATTTCGGAAGGGATCGCCACATATTTTTCATTTTTGTGCTTTCCCGATCGTCCGTTGTTTGAGCATCTTTTCTTCAGCCGGGATGTCTTCAATTGGTGTCAGGAGCATGAGGCGGATTTAAAAGAGATTTTTCTTTCTAAAAACTTTTCAGATAAAGAACTGGAGTCCATATATGCCAAAGGTGATCCGGATAAGAACTTCCCTCCGCGGAGCGGAAAATATCTTGGGTTCCAGGCAGTAAAAAGATATTTGGCTCAGCAGGGAGCACACAAGATCAGAAGCCTTCTACTAGATAGCAACCTGGCGTTGACATCACTTTTCTACTCATATATATAATATAATTTTTACATATCAGGACTACCCCTCTCTTTCACTCACTATAATTAAATCATCGTTAAAATCATCTTTAAAGGTGATTGTCATTTTAAGAGGGTGTTGATACATATACCCTTGCGTGCAAAGCATACATTTCTTGAGCGTTCGGCTATGAATATACCGCCTTTTTTCAGGTTGTCAGGATGAGAGACAAGAAAAAAACAAAAGAACAACTCCTTTGTGAGCTCGGTAAACTTCGCAAACAAACAGCCAAGTCTCACGAATCTGAAACAAAATACAAACAGACGAAAAAGAAACTTCAGGAATGTGAAGAGAAATACCGCAACTTGGTAGAGCGGGCAAATGATGGGATAGCCATCATTCAGGATATGGTGCTCAAGTATGTCAATCCACACATGGCAAAGATGGTTGGATATTCTGTCGAAGAAATGACTGAAAAGCCATTTGTTGATTTCATTTATCCGGATGAGCTCCCCATGGTGATAGAGCGCCACAAACGTCGATTGGCTGGGGAGAGTGTACCGACCATTTATGAATCTGCCATCAAGACCACGGACGGGCGAAAAATTTTGGTTGAGTTAAACGTCAGCCAAAGTCTCTATCGGGAGAAATCCACAACTTTTGTGATCGTTCGTGACATCACCGAACGGAAGAAGACAGAGAAAATCCAGAGTTTTGTGTATAGAATTTCTGAAGCGGCTTACTCGGCTGAGAACCTTGAGGAATTTTATCAGGCTATACATAAAATCATCGCTGAGCTCATGCCTGCAAAGGATAATTTTTATATTGCACTGCTGGATGAGAGTTCTGGTATGCTTCAGTTTCCGTATTTTGTCGATGAAGAAGAAGAAAATCCCGGGCCTCAACCGCTGGGGTATGGGCTGACTGAATATGTCCTTCGGACCGGCCGCTCCCTTTTGGCTTCGCCCGAAGTCTTTGCCAAGCTCGAGAAAAAGGGGGAAGTCGTATCTGTAGGACCCCCGTCCATCGATTGGCTTGGGGTGCCGCTGAAAATAAGAGGCAAGACCATCGGTGTGTTGACCGTCCAAAGTTACACAGAAGGAGTTAGATACACTGAAGAGGAAAAAAATGTTCTGACTTTCATCGCAGAACAGGTTGCCATGGCTATCGAGAGAAAGCAGGCGACTCAGTCGCTGGAAAAGAGTGAAAAACAGATTCGGGCATTAGTCGAGGCCATCCCGGATTCCATCTATTTCAAAGACACAGAAGGCAGAAATCTTGTGGTGAACAAAGCCTATGAAAAGTTGGTCGGGAGAGTCAGAGATAATGTTATTGGTAAGACTGACGAAGAGATACTGCCTCTGAAATTAGCCGAAGAGTGTTGCAGAAGTGACAAAAAGGTTTTAAAAACTAGAAAAAATTTCCATGGCGAGGAAAAGTTCCTTAATCCAAACGGAGAAATGACATTCTTTGAGACTACAAAATCTCCTATTCTCGATGAGCAAGGAGACATCGTGGGTTTGGTTGGAGTGAGCCGTGACATCACAGAGCGGAAAAAGACTGAAGAGGCTTTGGAGGAAAGCGAGGAACGGTATAGGGATCTGGTGGAGAAGGCAGGGATAGCCATTCTGATCGATGATAGGGATGGAAATTTCAAATACGTGAATGAGAGATATGCTGAGTTGTTTGGGTATTCTGAGAAAGAGTTGGAGAATCAGTCTATCCGATCTGTTGTTCACTCTGACGATATGGATATGGTCATGCAGTATCATAATAACCGCATTCAAGGGAAAAAGGCACCTTCCAGGTATGAATTTACGGGAGTGAAAAAGAATGGCTCTATCATATATCTCGAGGTCGATGCTCAAGCCATAAAAAAGGGAAAGAGGATTGTTGGAACCCGCAGCTATATATGGGACATCACTCCGCGCAAAATGGCCGAGGAAAAGCTCAAGGCTTCACTCCAGGAAAAGGAAGTTCTCCTACGAGAGATTCATCATAGGGTAAAGAACAATCTGCAGATCATATCCAGCCTGCTCAACCTTCAGTCGCGGCACATAAAGGATAGATCCTCCCTGAATATGTTTCAGGAGAGCCGCCACCGGGTACGTTCGATGGCTCTTGTTCACGAGAAGCTATACAGGTCAGAGGATATGGCCAAGGTCGATTTTTGTGAATATATTCGGAGTCTGAGCTCTCATCTCTTCATGTCCTACGGTATCAATTCAGCCTCTATCAAGCTGGATGTTGACGTCAAAGATGTTTATCTGGACATCAACACGTCCATTCCTTGTGGGCTCATCATTAATGAGTTGGTCTCTAATTCGCTCAAGCATGCGTTTGCTGGAAAAAAGCAGGGCAGAATTCGAATCGTTCTTCAACCTGAAAACGAAGACAAGTTCAGACTGGTTGTAAGTGACAATGGAGTGGGGCTGCCGAGGAGTCTGGATGTGACGAAAACCGAATCGCTGGGACTTCAGTTGGTGACCATGTTGGTCGAGCAGCTTCAGGGGTCATTATCCATCGACAGAAACGGAGGCACTTCCTTCGAGATCATCTTCCAAGAAACCTTCAAATGATGGGGTCAGGCTATCATAAATTTCATAGCTTAATCTTAAAATGTTGATAACTTGAATCAAAAACAGTTGTCAGATTTTTTGAATGAAACCATTCGGATTTCTAAACTTAGTGGGAACTAGAATTACCAAAGTTATCAATGTTTGACGACACTTAACATTTAAGGTCTTTCTTCCTACTCGATCGTTTTTAATCTGGGAATCATGGCTGTCTTTGCCCTCGTGATGATCTTTTACTGTCATTTTTTACCAGTATTTTGTATTGTCAGAGTGACATTATTTTTTTATAATCGAACCGAACAAGGGAAAAAATCTACATGGCAGGCAAAAAGAAAGTTCTCCTCTCCCTTGTGATGTTCTTCACAGTAATCCTTATAGGTGTGATCGGGTTCAAGATCATCGGAGGCGGAGAATGGTCTCTCCTGGACAGCCTCTACATGACCGTCATCACTCTCTCCACTGTCGGCTACGAAGAGGTCGTAGACATCAGCGCAAATCCGGCGGCCAGAACGTTTGCCATAATTTTTATCTTCCTTTGCGTGGGCACGATTGCCTTTGCCGTGACTTCCATAACGAGCTTCATCGTGGAGGGGGAGCTGAAAAACATTCTCGGGAGACGAAGAATGGAAAAAGAAATATCCAAGCTAAAAGGTCACTATATCGTCTGTGGATCAGACGAGACGGCGCTTACCATCATCCAGGAGCTTCTCCTGACCAAGAAAGCCTTCGTGGTTATCGAGCCGCTCAAGGAAAAGATCGAACGGCTCTCAACTCTGGTTGATGTCCTCTTTGTCCACGGAGATCCTACAGAAGACACGGCACTCCTTCAGGCTGGAATCGAGAGGGCCAAGGGCATCCTCCTCTCCTTGCCCACAGATGAGGCCAATCTTTTTGTCACCATTTCTGCAAGAAGCCTCAATCCCGAGATCAGGATCGTGACCAAGGGCATTGACGTCAAATCTCACAAGAAGATATTCAAGGCCGGTTCGGATGCCGTCGTGTCTCCACCATATATCGGAGGTATGCGTATGGTTTCTGAGATGATCCGTCCGGCTGTAGTGACCTTCCTGGATATGATGCTTCGGGAAAGAGAGGAGGTCCTCCGTTTTGAGGAAGTCCATGTGGAGAAAGATTCCCCTCTCATAGGGAAGACAATAGAAGAGGCGAACATCGATAAGGAAACGGGTTCTCTTTTAGTGGCCCTTCGGAGAGCTGGGAGTGCCGAGTATGACTTTAATCCTTCCAAAGATTCTAAGATTCAAGAAGGGGATATCCTTGTCTTGATTGCCACTCCTGATATGGTCAAAGAGATTGAAAAGGCTGCCGGAGAAAGCTAATCCAAATCTTCCTTTTCTGTGGAATCTTCAACATCCTCTGAATCGTCCATCTCTTCAGCTTTCTCGCTAAGTTTCTCGACCTGGTCACCGCTGACAAGCTCCAGTTTGTCTGAAAACCTGTCCAGGCGTTTCTCTGCATCGTCAAACTTTGTTCCGGCATGGACCAGGTGGGTTCCCAGAACCTGAAAATCCTTTCTGAAGCGTGTCAGGTCTCCTTGAAGCCGGTTGAGCCGCTGGAAAATTTCACGGGCAGACTTTTCGATCTGAAGGCCCTTGAGTCCTAGCACGATAACTTGGAGGTATGCGAAGAAAGAGTTCGGAGAGACAGGAATCACCTTTTTTTTAAGTGCAAAGGAGAAGATGCTCCGTTCCTCACCTAAGCTTTCGTCTTTCAGTATGGTCTCGTAATAGATGTTTTCGGCCGGGATGTACATCAACGCAAAGTCATACGTGCCTTCATCGGGAAGGATGTATTTCAGAGCAATATCGCTGATATGCTTTTTCACATCCGTGACAAATTTCTTTCGCAGGTCCTCTTTTTTCTTCTTATCTTCTTCACCCATGTATTTTTGGAAGTTTTCCAGAGGGAATTTGGCGTCTATCGGGACAAGGTTATCTCCGATATGTATGACTGCATCGATCATCTCTCCGCTCTTGAATTTGTATTGGAGGTCGAAGTAAACAGGCGGAAGGATTTGAGCCAGCAGGTCTCCTAAAAAGAGCTCGCCAAATCCACCGCGGAATTTGGGTGCGCGGAGGAGATTCTCCAGGTTGGAGATATTTTTAGCCTTTTCGAGCACTTCTCGGGTGACCTCTTCCATCTTACCCAGGTCTTTTTTCACATCCCCCAAGGTGCCGCCGATGTGGCCTGTTGTCTTCTGGAATTGCGTGCTCATGTTCTGGAGCTGCTGGTTGATGTTTTGTGTGAGCTGTCCGATTTGTTGTTGCATGAGAGAAAGAGCCTTGTCTTGGGCTTGAAGTTTCTTTATTTCCTCGATTTTGGCGGCGGTGGTTCTCATGGACCAGAGGAGGAAGAGGAAAAAGAGCAGAAGAACACTCCCCAGAATGATGAGAAGAACACTCGTACTCATTGAAGATTCAGTTCCTTGTGTGCAATTATAAAAGAATCATACGGCGTGTGCAAATCCATAGGGATTTGACAACATACTGCGACTTTTCTAAACTATGGGATACTTCATGGCCCGTTAGCTCAACTGGTAGAGCAGCGGACTCTTAATCCGCGGGTTGAAGGTTCGAGTCCTTCACGGGTCATATTTCATTTTCCCCTTACACCTTTAATAATCAATAATTTACAAAGCTATTTTAAATTGGTA
>Ga0209636_10001310_pt1 | contig 24914 bp, 24 predicted proteins | sample DeeMarSWOR152_54_FD_187464 | JGI IMG/M metagenome (GOLD analysis project Ga0209636, IMG submission 187464) | Marine sediment microbial communities from White Oak River estuary, North Carolina - WOR-1-52-54 (SPAdes) (version 2) | ecosystem: Environmental > Aquatic > Marine > Intertidal zone >...
AATTCAGAGCCGGTCACTACAAATTGCTGCCCTGTATGCAGATCTACCTTTATCTCTCTAGAACAGATGAAGTGTCCGGTGTGTGGACTAACCCTTTCAGTAAAAAACGGAAAAGTAATGTACGATACTCCAGACCACCATCGTTTCACTGAAGAAGGCAGAGCAGAACATCTGGAGAACTGGATCCTTAGAACGGAAGGGAGATACTTCAAACATCGAGAAGAAATTCAGAAACAGAGAAAAAAGTATCAGGGATAGTAAGTTCTTTTGTCAAAAAAATCTGGCAATTCCCCATAAAATAGATGAGAAGGACATTTACAATCACTGCAGCCAAATCTTTTAATGAATGGCAGATCAATTTTGTCAGCGACCTCACATTCTTCCCCATCTACAATGCAAATCTCTTTGATTTGAGCTTCCTGCAGAAAGTAGTCAATATGCCAGAATATTTTCTTCTCCTTTCGTAAATGCCGTTGTAATCGCTTTTCTGAGGGCGCTGACCCCACGTAGATGTATGTGCCCTTTTTGAACAGTATGGTTCCCAGTTTACCTACTGTGATTTTTTTATCCTGTGAGAGTTCCATCATCAATGTATATGTAAATGACACACAAAGTTGTGAAGTTCTTTCTATAAAGGGTTTCTGTTGCAGTTGCAGGTCAATCTGAAATTTTAGAGGGACTGTGGGGATTCAGTTATTAAAATTGATATCTATGTAGATCACCTCCAAAAAGGTTATAAATTGCTACGAGGATTCAGAACCTGAACTCGTACTCCATCTATCTAGCTTGACCAATCATCACAGACGTAAAAGGTGACATGATGAAATACGCATTTTCGCTGACAGAAGAAGGAGCCCATGAATTGGACTCAAAAGATCCCTTGTCACAATTCCGTGAAAGATTCTACATGCTGGAAGGAACTATCTACATGGATGGCAACTCTCTGGGATTACTCTCTATAGAGGTAGAACAATGTTTGTCCAGGGTAGTCACTGAGTGGAAAACCTTGGGAATCAATGGATGGCTGGAAGCTGACCCTCCCTGGTTCTATCATGCTGAAAACCTAGGGGCGCTCGCAGCTTCACTGGTGGGAGCACACCCAAATGAAGTGGTAGCCACCGGCACCACCACCGTTAATCTCCATTCACTGGTGAGCACTTTTTATCACCCCGAAGGGAAGAGGACCAAAATTCTAGCTGATGAATTGAATTTTCCCACAGATATCTACGCTTTGCAAAGTCAGGTAGAATTAAAAGGATTATCGCCCGAAGAGCATTTAATTCTGACCTCCAGCAAAGATGGGCGCATGTTAGATGAGCAGGACATTGTGTCCCTGATGACTGATGAAGTAGCCTTAGTGGTGCTTCCTTCAGTGTTATACAGAAGCGGCCAATTACTGGACATGCCTTATTTAACAAGAGAAGCTCACAAAAGAGGCATTCTGATAGGATTTGACTGTTCTCATTCTGTGGGTGTAGTTCCCCACTCCTTTGATGAATGGGATATCGATTTTGCTTTCTGGTGCAGTTACAAGTACATGAATGGCGGTCCAGGGAGTACTGCTTTCTTGTACGTTAACAGAAAGCACTTCGGGAGAAAACCTGCCCTTGCAGGATGGTTTGGTTATGTCAAAGAAAAACAATTTGATCTCTTACTGGAGTTTGAAAATGCTTTGAGTGCAGGAGGGTATCAAATATCTTCACCAGGTATTTTGTCTGCAGCTCCCATTGAGGGAGCTCTCAAAGTAACACTGCAGGCGGGAATTGAAAATATTCGTCAAAAATCAGTGAAAATGACCTCATACTTAATGTACTTGGTGGATGGATTACTCTCTAGCGATCCCTATAACTTTTCTATTGGCACTCCCCGGGAGCCCTCCAGGAGAAGTGGCCATGTAGCTGTAGAACATGAAGAAGCACTTCGCATCAGTGAAGCGCTGAGAGCCCGCAAGGTAATCATGGATTTTCGTCCACCTCAGGTGATCAGGATTGCTCCTATTGCTCTGTATAACACATACCATGAAATCTGGCAGGTAGCCCACTATCTAAAGGAAATCGTTGATAAAAAAGAATATGAATCCTTTTCTGTAGATAGAAAGGCCATAACGTAACGTAACTATAGCTAATATTCAGAGCTTACTGATATTTCCCTACAAGGGATTCAGTGCACCGCCAGAGGTGAAACGAAGTGTTGGTCGCACAATTTCATAACAAAAGAATATGTCAGTCAATTGAAATCTGTTAGATTCAGATACGCGAGATACAGCATCCTGAAGATGCAGTCACAATGACTTCTTCTAAGTCATGCACCGACTGGTATGCAGTGGATGCCATGCATTGGCTTTTATGTACAGTGAGCACAATGATTCCTGCAAATGGAGGAAAATCTATGAAAAATGTGTATCCTGTGTTAAATAAAAATGTTCTTTTGATGATCCAGCCGAAAGGTGGACTCATTGGAAGATTAGGAGCACCCTGTGATTATATCAATGATACAGCTGTAGAGATCTTAGAATTGTGTGATGGGACCCATACAATGGCAACTATTTCAGATATACTTGCTGAGCGATATGATGAACAGGTGCAAAGAGCATTCAAGCTCGTTTCGCAGTTCTTGGATGCAGCAGCACAAAAAGGCCATGCGTATTACTCTTTTGAACCAACTGGAATTTCAGGAACAATAGCGGGGAGGAGAGATCCCCCAATTCTATCCATTCCAGCAATCGTTCTGGCCATTTCATCATTAATTCGATACCCATTTGTGGCTATATCCACAATCAAGAAGTTCTTTGCACAAAATTCTAGTATTTTCATAAAATCAGGGTGGGCAGGCGGATCTCCTCCTGTTAAAACCAGCTTGGTCACTCCTGCGTGGCGAATCTTGGGCAGCATTTCCAGCCACTCTTGTGTGGAGAGGACATCTTTCTGAGGTCCTGCGTGAGCGTAACAGTGAATGCATCATGTCGTTCACCTCCTTTCCATGGTGTTATATTTCCTTCTTCACCATTTATAAATGTACGGGTATATGATTTCTATACATAATTTTGTCCCCTACTATTAGTATCAGTCCCAAAATATCACATTTAGAAAATAAGATAGACAGTGTAGCATCTGCAGATATTCTCATATAATGGAAAATGCTATTGTTACCCATACTTTTCACCAGAAACCAGGAGGATCTTGGATCATGGGTTAATCTTTTAAGTATCACATCTTTCCTTAGAGCGAACTCTGTGTTCTTGAACACATCTCAGAAGCTTGCAAAAAATCCCCTGCCCACACAGGTGCACTGGAGGGAGGGTCTTTGATGAAGGCAGCGGATTTCCAAAGTAACAAGGAGGTTGGTAATAGTGGAAGAAAATGAACAGCTCAATGAAACTATAGATTGTCTTCTTATGGATGCACTCAAAGCTAAAGAAAAGTTAATGGATGCACATTCAATTTCTGATGTGATGGTAGCAACGAAGTTTCTTATGGAATGTATCATAGAAGATCTTCCTCTTGAATCCTGGCAAAATCCCTTTTGCTGGCTGCTGGCTGAAGAAAAAGTTGAAGAAAAAGTTGAAGAAAAAGCTGAAGAAGACGGAGATGCACCCTGGGAATCTTATCGATTTCCCAGAAAAAAAGAAGATTGCAAGCTGTGCGAATATGCAAAAGTCTATGGAAATTGCTTTCAGAAAGGGTCTGCGCTAGATAAAGTCGATAAGGCAAAATGGAGGCTTTTGTACGCGATACGGCGATACTGGAAAGAAGAAGAACCTCGAACCCCTTTCTGGTAGTTCACGGAAGAAACCAGGGCACACATTTCAACTATCGAGGCGAATTCTCCCTTCTCAGTTCCAGCATGGTGGCAAACCGGGCAGCTATGTACCCTATTGCAGTACAGGTTTCTAAAGAGATCCCTTTTTCAGTCACATCCCAGTGGTATTTGGCCTTTTTTCTCAAAGACCGGGGAAGTCCTCTCCTGCCCAATCCCACAATGAAAGCCAGAGATTCACCTCGAAGATACATGGTTACCAGAGTCTGGCAGGTCACTTCTTTATCACTGTCTGGATGTGAGGTAGTGACAACAGGAATTGCCAGAGGAAGCTTGTGGGTGAGTTCTGAAAAATGTGAATTGACCTTTAATGCGTCTAGGAATTTCCCCGATTCCCCGATGGTGGTGCTCTGTACAACCACATCATACATGGGCTCAGGAAAATCCAGGAGTACTAAATGAGACCCCAGAGCATAGCACACAGGAGCTGCCCGAGCAACACTTCGTATGTGAATGTCATGGATTTTCAGCTTATCATATGAATTGTATAGACACAAAAGCATATACCACCTGCGATGATAAACTTAAGAACTTTGTCAATTAAGGATTGAAGGAGATATAGTATAGCACTACAGAGATGTTACACTTAACACGAAGTGAGAACAATGAAAGCTGACAAGAACAATCTATCCTCAAAGCAAAGATCTTCACTGGAAAAGAAATATAAGGGTAAAATTGTTGAAGAACTGGAGCTAGGACCGTACATATCATATAAAAGCAATAAGGATATACCCTTTCTCCATGTATATAGATTTGAAGAAGCGTTCTCATTTCGCCTGATCTGGGAAATTCTTAACAGATTTAAAGCTAATAAAGATGATTATGTATTTGATCCCTTCTGTGGCTCCGGTACCACATTGTTCACTTCTTTTGTAAAGGGTATCCCCTCTGTGGGAACAGATACTTTACCATTGGCATTGTTTGTGTCAGAGACACTTCCCCAGTTCCTTTTCTTAGAAAAAGGAGAAATCACAAATGTGTGGAAAAAGCTTCTTTTTGAAATTGATAGTTGTCACCCAGCTTCTGTAGCTGCAGATGTACCTATTATGAAGGTTGCTTTCAACAAAGATATTCTTTTAAAATTGAGAAAAATGAAGACAGCCATAGAAAACCTTCCAGCACGATACACTGACATTTTTCTGTTTCTATTCTTTTCCATACTAGAAGAATGCAGTCTGACAGTGAAAGAGAATCGATACCCCAAAGTGGTAGAAAAAAAAAGTTCTGATCCCTTTGATGCTATGAAGGAAAGAATTCGTACTGTGGAGGAGAATATTACAGTAAAGAGGTACCAGTTGAATAGAGAGAACTTACCTGAGGTTTTTTCAGCAGATACCAGAGAGTTATTACTACCCTTCAAGAAAAAACCCACCATATTGATTACCTCACCCCCTTATGCTGATCAGATTGATTACACACAAAGTTATGCTCTGGAGCTGTGTTTTCATTTCGTAGAAAATGTTCAGGAATTCAATAACTTGAGAGAAAGGTTTTTGAGATCATATACAGGACCAGTAATGAAAGAAGAATCTCCCCATCCTGCAGTTGAAGAGGTGGTAAGTGCATTGAAGAATAGTGATTCTGGAATACCTGAAATGGTAAATGCCTATTTTGTGGATATGAAGAGGGTGATAAAAGAATGGTATAGTACCCTCAGTAAAAATGCACGAATAGCTGTGATCGTGGATAACCTTATTTACCATGGAGAAATCATTCCAGCAGATTTGATACTGTCAGATATGGCAGGGGAAATAGGATTTGCTACTGAAAGAATCGTGGTAGCCAAATACAAGAAAAATCTTGATAATATCCCAGTTAGAGAAAGTGTAATAATGTGGAAACAATAATAAGCTAAATGTGATGAAAGGGAATGCACTGACGAAGCGAGAAATAGCTCTGGAGGAATACCAATGACATAGTGGAACACTACTATGATCAAACCCCTGAAGAGGAATGAAAGCGACTATCCCATCACAGCACTGAATTTGCAATGAGACCAGGAGGGCTCTCAGTAATCATCAGTGTTTTCGGTCAGGCTGACCTCATTACTCCCATCAGCATCCATTACCCAGATCAGCATGTCCTCGCTTCTTTTTGAGACAAAACGATCTTCCCAGTATATGGATCTATGAGCAGTGGAATAATATTAAGTGCAAAAACAAGTTCAACCACAATGAGTGCAGATAACCTGGCATGCTGTATCTTTTTCATTATCGTCTGTGTTCTTGTCAATATGAATTTTCGTCTCTTTTTGTTTTCCATTTTTTTTGGCCGCCAGTTTTTTAAACTTCGTTCCATTTTGATGCACATGAGCAGCTCTTCCCAATCACATCATGCAGAGGTGGATGCACTGGTTGAAAAAATTATGAAAAATGGCACTCTACCCCTAAAGACCAAAAGTCTAAAGTATCTTGTTCTATTGCTGCTAACTCTCGGGTTTACCGTGGGAATAATAATACTTCTGGAAGGGGGTCTATTTGGCTGGGTAGCGGTAGGGTTTTTTGGGTTTGCAGCTTGCATCGCTGCATCTGCTGTGTGCGGGTACAGATTTTACCTTGTTTTAACTCCAGAAGGGTTCACCGTGCAGACTCTTATTCTTACATACTCATACCAGTGGACAGACATTGAGCAGTTCAAGACGGGCTGGAATTATTTTATTAAAACAGTGTGGTTCAAGTTTTCAGATTCTTACGAGAATCAATCAATTCTTGGGAAAATGGGTAGAGTATTAAACCCCTTCAATATAAGGAACTTGCCAGATACCTACGGCATGAAGGCAGAAACCTTGACAGAGTTGATGAACACGCTACGAGAGCGCGCTCTTCATTCAGGTGAACTTTCCGTTTAGTTTTTAGACAGGGTACGTGTCTATATAGGATACTGCAAGTTTGTACTTGTGTCTGAAGTCACTGTTCTGAACATTTTCCGGAGACTAAAACATCATGAGTTACCCCACCCCAAGATTTCTACAGTCGGTTGCAAAAGGCAATTCCTGATTATCCACCGAATTTTGAATCCTAATATTACAAGATATGCCAATTTTGGATCAAATCAAAACTAAATTGGGGAATATCAATCCCTTTTCTGTCCAAAGACATCTTCCTGTGCTGCATTCATTTCTCAAACCTTCCATGCCTTCTTGAATAAGAGGTCTTCATGAAAGTTCGATCAGTATTCTTGCCTGCAAAGAAAAAGACTGATGTACCTTTGTTACTGTATAATCGTTCAGAATCTTTTTTAACTTGGAATTATTGATGTAATTGAGGTGATATTATGCAAGGAATCGCCATCCTGATAGGAGTAATAACTCGACTCATCCTTGTAGTTGGACTGATCTACATTTTCTACAAGGTGGGGAAATTCCTGGACATCCTACCGGATGTACTGGTCAAAAGAAAGGAAAAAGAAGAAAAGGAATAGATCTCCATCTCTTTCTCTTTTTACACAGTATCACGTAACCTTAGCACCAGTATGTACAACAATCTATGGCTAGACCGCTGTGACAGATGCTGTGATGCAACAATTATTACACTTCCATATCTTCTTCTTCGGAACCGGAAAGATGTTCTCGACCCATAATGATAACAGTATCTGCTGCATTTTGTAATGCAATAGAAAACCCGGGTTCAGCTCCAATGATAATTGTTTCTTTTCCATATTCTTTGGACTTTACCAGAATGGGCAGAAAGTCTGCATCTCGTGACGCTAACGCTATGGTATCCACATTCTCATTGTAGATTACTTCCATGGCTTCTATACCCATTTTCACATCTATGTCCCCAGCTACTACTATGGGATCGAACCCCTGGTTGGCTATTGCTTCTATTAATCCCTGAGAGGCATACTGGTTGAGGAGTACCTTCCCGATACGGATGTCTCCCATTTCATCCAGGATTGCCTTTACATCGTCCAGATTGATACCGAATTCCTTTCTTAGGATATTGGGACCATCTATGAGTAAGCCGATTCTGCGTTCTTTGCTCCGTTTTTTTCTGGCAACTGCACCGACGTAATGGGTAATGCCTTCTGAAACACGTTTAATATTTCTCCATCGAGTGGCCATGAAAACACCAACACTTTCTGATTATCTAAAAACTTTATAAGCTTTTCTGATTAATGTTTCTCATATTTTTTTTTGAAGAATTCTCTGAATGAAATGTGAAAAATCTTTTTGGGACAAATGTGTATTAATCGGGCAAAATTACGTTGAAAGGATGATTGTAATAGGTGAAAAAACCTGATAATAATTGGATACTCTGTTTGTTCACCCTATAGGGGTTCTGCTAGAATGGAGTTCACAGCAGCCTGGAGAATTTGCTGCATCTGGTGGTACAGTACATCCTTGAATTTACAGAATAGAGAATGGATGGATGTATTCAGAGAGTATGAAAGCTTTTCTGAAGCGGGTTATTGCAGTTTTTGTGTGCAGGCCTAAAATGGCACAGATCAAGGTTCTGGTTATGTGTGGTGTGGTCACTCCTATGCCTTGTACAATACCTTGTAAAAAAATCTTTTGGAGCTCGAACCGATTTTGTAACGAGTCTAGCCGCAATTTCTCACACTAAACAATTTCCTTTCTCTTTTCTTGTGCTTAATTAGATGTTCAGTGATTCGTTCTTGTTTGATCTCGGGTTATGCAGTATCATTCAAAGATCAAAGCTTTAAATGCTCATAGAAATATAGATTATGAAACCCATTTCAACCCCTCGAGTGAAAATCTGCTGCATTAATAACATTGAAGAAGCATGGATGGCCATTTCCTATGGAGCATCAGCAGTGGGGTTGGTATCTGATATGCCCAGCGGCCCTGGCGTTATCCCTGAAAAATTGATTGCAGATATTGCTCGGTTAATACCACCAGCTGTGTCCTCTTTTCTTTTGACCAGCAAACAGGATGCCAAATCTATCATTGAGCAGCAAGAAAGGACAAAAGTGAATACGATCCAGATTGTTGATCGGCTTTTAAAGGGTACGTACAAAGATCTGCGGAATGCTCTCCCGGGTATTGCTTTGGTGCAGGTGATTCATGTGACAGGAGAAGAATCTGTACACGATGCAGTGTCAATGGCACCATATGTGGATGGGCTTTTGCTGGATTCAGGAAATCCATTATTACCGGTAAAAGAACTGGGCGGTACCGGACGAACCCACAACTGGGGTATCAGCAGAAAAATACGGGAACGAGTTAGTATCCCCATTTTTTTAGCGGGTGGGCTAACTCCAGATAATATTCAGGAAGCTATTAGCCAGGTGGGTCCTTTTGGCGTGGATGTATGCAGCGGTGTTCGGACCAATGGAAAGCTGGATGAAAATAAGTTGTCCCAATTTTTCAGCGCAATTTGTAAGCACTCTCTAGGATGCTACTGAGTAACCACTTTTGCACAAGATATGGAGACCCTCTTTTTTGGCACAAGTATTACGTGCACCAAATTCAGGTCACATTTCGTCTATTTTTGACTCTCAAAAAAATGAGGAGAACTGCAACAGCAATAACAACGAGATAAAATAGAATTGACAAATCAGCTGCAGAGGAGGGATGAGAGTACCACGAAGGCATTTGATCATCAGCAAGGTGATTGGTGATATTTATGGGGTCCTGTCCATCTGCATTCATGATGTAGATTTCACTATTTCCCTCTCTATCAGAAGCGAAGGCAATTCTTTTCCCATCTTGGGACCATACAGGGTCAAAATCATTGGCAGCACTCTGAGTAAGTTGACGTAAATTACTCCCACTAGCATTCATGCAATATATGTCCCAGGTTGTATCTTCAGAATCATTTGTACTCCGTGAAGCATACACAATTTTCTTCCCATTAGGTGACCATGCAGGGTTCTTTTCATCAGTTTCAGGAGTATTGGTTAACCTCACGTTGTTAGAACCATCCGCATTCATACAGTAGATTTCATTGTTTCCATCCCTATCTGAAATAAAAACAATTTTCTTACCATCTGGTGACCATGCAGGGTTAGTATCACTATATTCGTTGAATGTCAATCTCTTTATATTATTCCCATCACAATTCATCACATATATTTCATTATTTCCATCTCTCGTTGATACAAGAGCAATCTTACTACCATCTGGAGACCATGCAGGATCAAAATCCTCATACTCGCAAAACGTTAGTCTCTCTATATTACTCCCATCACAATTCATACAGTAGATTTCATTATTTCCATCTCTTGCTGACACAAAAGCAATTTTACTACCATCAGGGGACCATGCAGGATTTTTATCAGTACAGAGAGTACTGGTAACATTCTTTACATTTTTCCCTTCAGTATCCATAACATACACATCTTCTTCCTTTTTTGCAAACAAGACAAACGCAATTCTTTCACCATCTGGTGACCATGTGGGACATCCAGAATTCTGGTAGGTGAGTCTTTCCTGATGTGACCCATCTGTATTCATACAATAAATTCCGTAATCTCCTTCCCTCGTTGATACAAAAGCAATCTTTTCGCCATCTGGTGACCATGCAGGGCTAAAATCATGAACAGGATATTCTAAGGCATACGGCATGCATGCATCTGGAAGTGAGAGATAAACTGTGCGAATGGGATAGTTTGTAATCTCTGCGTGGTTTTTTCCATCAGCATCCATCATGTAAATCTCCCAATTTGCGTTCTCATACAAAGCATACACAATTCTCTTCCCATCTGGAGACCATGCAGGATCTTTACACATAACAGAATCAGAGGTTAGCCTCACCTGGTTGGATCCATCTGGGTTCATGATGTAGATTTTGCTGTTCCCATCTCTTGTTGACACAAAAGCAATTTTACTACCATCTGGTGACCATGCAGGTGTCTGATCTGCAAATGGATCATTGGTAAGCCTTTTTTGCTCACTCCCATCCGCATTCATACAATATATCTCATCATTCCCATCTCTTGTTGACACAAAAGCAATTCTTTCCCCATCAGGGGACCATGCAGGTGATCTGTCAGTACAAAGATTGTTAGTCAGCCTTTCTTGATGTGATCCGTCAATATTCATACAATATATCTCATCATTCCCATCTCTTGTTGACACAAAAGCAATTTTTCTACCATCTGGTGACCATGCAGGCTCCCAGCAACTGACAATGTTTTCAGTCAGGTTTATTTTTTTGCTTCCGTCAGCGTCCATCACAAAGATCACCATATTCCCATATCTGTCTGAGACGAAAGCAATCTTTCCATTTGCTTCAGTGAATACTGGAAGAATACTGAATGCAAAAAGAATCCCAATCATGATGATGTGGGGCAACTTTGTGTGCAACATTTTCCCTATCACCTGTGTAGTTCAGCTCTTGTTAATATGAACTTTTCGTTTCTTATTTTGGGCTGACCAATTCCAACAATGGAATCCCTGGGCTGATAAACCTCTACTGACTGTCTGCAGATCTACTCACCTAGCAGTTGAGAAGATATTGATGGAGAAGCTCATGTAGCCTTACAGAAAAAGTGGTGTTGACTTAATCCGTGTGATAGTGGTAGGGTGCAGTTTTCTGCGCCAGGAAAATTCTGATTTACTCGGTCTGTAACAATAAACCTAATAAGCATTGAAATCTTTATCCCACCGTGAGAGAAGAATCAAAGAACTGGTGGTTGCAAGCTCTGGAAGATCTAAAAACAGCCAGAGCAAATATTAAAATTAAGAGGTATTATGCTTCAGTGTTTTTTTCACAGCAGGCAGCAGAAAAAGCTTTAAAATCTTTCTACATAGAAAAGGAGAGGGATTTTCCTCCGAAGACCCATAACATGCTAGAAATTTCTCGTGCGCTGGGAGTGCCTGAAGACGTTTTCGATGCGGTTATTGAGTTGAACCCAGAATATTTCGTTACCAGATACCCAGATGCTGCCAATGGAGTTCCTGCAGAAATGTATACTGAGAAAAAGGCTGTATTTCATTATGAAAAAGCAGAAATGGTGATAAATTGAGTAAAATCCCGGCTGAAGTTAGAGAATTTGTAGAAAGATTAGAGAAGGATTACAATGTTGAGAAGGTAATCTTTTTTGGGTCGAGAACAAGAGAAGATTATCTAAAGAGCAGTGATTTTGATTTGATTGTGGTTTCTCCAGATTTTAAAAACATTTTTTTTACAGATAGGATTTCTAAAATGTACAAATACTGGAAATCGCCAAAGCCATTAGAGATTTTCTGTTATACTCCTGAAGAATTTGAAAGAAAGAGGAAACAGCTTTGTATTGTAAAAAAAGCAGCAGACACTGGGATAAGCATTTAACAGTCCTGTTAGGTAATAAACAGCCAGTCATTCTTGAGTTCATTGATCTGAATTCCTTTAGATACACAACTGTATTCACATCTAGAATTAATCCCATCTAGTAACTTTCTGCATGACTCACAGAAAGGTATTTAAATCTTCAAATACTTCTTATTGCAGAGGTGAAAAGCATGCTGGAAGAACCGGACACTGACACTGAACAGGTAGTCTATTGCATGGTGAAGGGCTTTCACAAAACGTTATTCGAAGACACATTACGATTTGTAAGAGAAATTATCCCTAATCAACACAACGTGGATCTTCTTCTAAATAAAATGGATCGAGAAATCTTTGCAGACTTCAGGAAAAGCCTCGATTCCAGTCTTATGAAAGATTCTCAGATAACCATTCTTTTCTCTTTATAGTAAAAAATGTAAAGCTGAACCCATATTGTTGAAATCCTCTGAATTGCTGAGATCAGGACTAATCAAGGATTATTTCTTCAAAACAGATTTTTCACTCCATTATTTGGCCTTTACTATTTACAAGATTCCCAATTTGCAGCATTTTCTTCAAACTCTTCTTTTTCAGATTGTCGATATGACTCACGCAAAGATTTTTAAAGTTATAGGTAGTAATAGTAATGAGGTGAAAGACATGGTCGAAAGATCTGGTATCAGGGAGGGAAAGATAGGAAGGGAGATTGGCCTTGATAAAGAGGATATTGAATTGTTGTACAGTTTAACTCCTGAAAACTTTTCAGAGTTTCGGGACAAATTCAATGCCCAACTGCAGAACGAACAGCGTGTCATCTTCTTTTGCGCATAAACAACCTTTCTCACCAGTATGAAACATTGAAATGGGTACCATAACGGAAGGTTGGTGGTACAGGTAAATACACGTATACTATGTGAATAGATCTTGCAAAGCCTTCCTTCCTAGAGAAGGATGAATTTTACTACTTTACAGCTTATACTACCATTACACCTTCATAAAGAACCCTGGGGAACTGCAGCTTACAGAAGCAACTTTTCTTCTCAATCTGCAAGATCCATAAATTGCGAACATCCCACAACATTACAGATTATTAAACCTTGCCAACACCTCTATATCACCCCTTTCAGGCCCTTTTGAGAACTGAAATTTTTGAAAAGGATTTAGAAAGAACACTTAACGATGCCTATGATAAAATGTTAGCTGGGGATTATGGTGTAGGTTTTAAGATTAGTAAAAAAGACTTCTGTTCAAATCAATCATTGCAGTACGTTCTCTTAGCCTCTTGATCTTAGTTGATATGGTTTCCAGCTGATTGAAAAGAAAACAAATATTTATAATGTCTCTTAAGTTGAAAAATCTCTTTCTCAAAGAACAAACTAAAAATATGTATTAATTGCTGAAATTAGCAAACGAAAGAGTCTTAAGTCATCAAAAAAGACAATCAATATATGAGAATTGGTACCAGACTCTGTGATGCATGGAAGATATTTGGGTTTGCACAAAATTGCACAAACTCAACATTTATGAGGGATGTACTACAGTGTATGCAACAGCAATTGGGGTGATAGCATGACGTACTCAAGACATTTGCTCGAAGAATGGGGACTAGAAAAATCTGTTCGAGAAATCAGAAAAACCCATCTCAGGTATACCTATGATCTGGGGAATATGGATTTCATCTTTCTGAAAGAGGGCAAACATACATTTCTTGACATTCACAGTGCATTGTGGTGTGAAAATGAAACTGAAATCTTTGTTGCCATTTCTGAAAATGGAGACATTCACATTTGCGATTCCAAAACAAAACCTACCAGAGAACGCTCAATAGAAAATGCAGCCATAGATTCATTCAATTATAAAAAAAAGGCGCCAAAAGCAAGAAAATTCTTACGCCTTTTCCGAAAGAAGAATATCGATAGTGGTAAATGTATGAATGAAATGCAAAAACTCCTCAGAAAAAGAAGAAAAAGAAGAAAAAGAAAAAGAAAGAAAATGAGGATAACAATTGAAGAAGATCTGATAACCACTATGGAGCTGTGCACAGAGAGAATCAGTAGCCTACTGGATAAAGAGGAAAAAGAGATTGCCCATAACATAGTAGATAGATGCCTCCTCATTCGATTTCTGGAGGATAAAACAGACAGAGATGACCTAAGAAATGTTCTGAGACACAAGAATCTCAATGACTTACTAGATTTATTTGATTCCTACAGTAAAGTCCTTGCATTTGAGAAAGACATGCCAAGGAATATCAGCAGCAAGATAATGGAAATTTTGGAGGTTTTTGGACCAGCAGGTATGTACAATTTCAAAGATACGCCTGTTATGGTAATCAGCAGTGTCTTTGAAAATCTCTTATCCAGGAGAGAACATAAACAGGTTATACCAAAAAATGTTGCTGAATACATAGCTGACAATCTTCTTGACAGCTGCCCTGTGGACAAAATGAGAGAGAATGAAATCAGAATTCTAGATCCTGCGTGTAATACAGGTATCTTTCTTATCACATTTCTGGAAAAGATTATTGAAAGAAAGGAAGAAAATGGGGTAAGGTTATCACTGGAAGAAAAAATTCAGATTCTGAATTGTCTTCACGGAATTGACAAAAGTAGTCATGCGCTAGGGATAGCTGCTGTCTGTTTATATCTAAAAACTGTGGAAGGCGAACGCCCGGTGGTCAATACATTCTTTGAAGACAACTTTGTGAAGGCTGTGGCGCATTTGAGACAAGGGAACCCATTAGATGATAATGTGTTTTGGGATGAACCATTTGATATCATCGCAGGGAACCTTCTCCAGGTTTCATCCTTGAAAGAAAGAACAGTAAAAGATCAGTTGGAGAATGAATGGCCGAGCTCAGACTGTTCTCAATTTTTGCTGGATATGAAGAAATGGATGGAACCTAAAACTATGTGTGGAATTGTTGCACCTCTCTCCTATTTCACTCGCAAAAAATTCGAAAAGTTCAGGAAAGATTTTCTAGATGTATATGGGTTGAAATCCTTCACCAATTTGTCTCGAATCAAAGACATAACTACCCAACAAGAAGTGTGTATTCTCTTTTTTGATACTACTAGTGAAACTGTCGAATTCTGCACACCAGAGCTTACCTATTTTTCACTCCTCACAGGCGTTATCAGCGAAGACAATAAAGCTGACGTGGCAATTGCAATCCTGCATGAGAACGATCATTTGTGGCCTGTTTACGCACTTGGCTGCCACTCGTATGTGGAAGTCATAGACATTCTTGACCGCAGCAGCTGCGGTCGCTTTGAAGATTTTTTCGTGCAAGAAAAATGTCTGAAACTAGTAAGAGAAGAACATTCCAGGATTTACAGAGCTTCTTCAAAGAGTATAGAAGCTTTAAATAATAATCTCCCTTTTGAAAAAGAAGAACCAGAACTCCTCGAAAAGTATACAATCCACATAGAAAACGGTGATCTTAAAGGGAAGAAATTATTTGTCACCAAAACCTGGCCAATCAAAACGGTCATTGCCTCTGATGTGTCAGATGATGCGAATTTTTTAATTTATGAACTAAGACGTGATTATCCAGCACAGTACTTACTCCTCTTTGAGACAATCCTGAATTCAACTCTCGCAAAATTCTATTTTGAGGTGAAATATTACCTGGGTGAAAGCTGCTATCCTGTGAATGTGCAGCACCTTGATCAATTTCCCATTCCAGATCTTAAACAGAGTCAATGCATTGATGAACTGGTGGAAGCTGCTTTGTTGTTAAAATGCATTGATCCTAGTGACTCCTATTACACAACCCTGGAAAATAAGAGAGATGCATTGGTTTTCACATTATATGATCTCGATTATTATGACATAAAGAAAATAGAACATTACTACCTGGAAAACAGAAATGTTAGAGAAGAAGACATACAGAAGTACTGTGAAGAGGTCATTGACACATTTCAATCGTTTATCAAAGAAGGGTATGTTTTGAATCCGGAATGGGCTACTTCAGAATTCTTTGGAACGCTGGTCCGGTTTTCAGCATCTGAAGATGATATCCCTCTTCAGTACAACAAAGAGCTCGAGCAGTTTATGCGTATAATAGGAAGGAAATTCGAAAGAAAAGATATTTTCAAGGAGAAAAAAATAAGATTTTACAGAAATAACGACCTGTATTTTTACAAGAGCAATAAATTAAAAGATTGGACTGAATTCATGGCTATCAAAGACGCAAATGAAGAATTACATCTACTTCTTCAGAAATTGGAGGGATAGTAAGTGCTTCCGCTGGAATTTAGACTTCAATCTACAGAACAGTTGATTCTGGATTACATACTGCAGCCTTTGACTGAAGCATACAAAAGGGCAAAAAAAGACACATTGATAGTGTCCTGGGAACCTTGTGGATGGAAATAGAATCGAAGAGGATATATGAAAGAAACAGGTGGTCACCATCAGAATACTTGGGCAGCAAAGGGGTAAGAAGATTCATAGTGGGTGCATACTCACGTGAGAACCATGGAGGAATGATCGGGTACATCCAGAAAGGCGATTTCAAAAAGATTGTTCGGAAAATAAAGATGGGGCTAAAGAAAATGAATTGCAAGACATGCGAAGATATAATCCAGATTGAAAATTGTGTGTTATCTGTTCACCACAGCAATAGAAAGAATATTAGAATTTATCATCTTTTTTTCTACTTTTCCTGAAAATTGCTCAGAAATGGAACTTATCTCCTTTCAGAGAATTGCCTTGCCAAAATAGACTTTATGAGAGGTGAGTATAGCGTTATTTGGATGTAAAGTTGTGTGAGGGGGTAAAATACTTTCAATCCTCCATGAAAAACCACATTTGTATAAGGTTCCAAGGAGGACTGTATCGACCTTTTGGGTTACGTTTTTGGTGAGGATTCTACACTTCTATCTTTCAGGATCAGTAGTTTTTTATATTCGAAATTATACCATTTTTGTAACCAACTATATAAGCCATAAAAGGTACCCCTACTTATGAAGTTTCAGACCGCGTTTATTGCAGAATTGGAGAAGATGGTGACTCCAACAATGGGTTCATCATCTGTGATGACTGCTGTATTGTAGTGGATACAGCCACCTTCCCTGATCAGACCAGAGAAGATCTCAAGAATCTAAAAAAGGTCACTCAAAAAGAAATAAAATTTCTCATCAATACCCACTGTCATGGCGACCACACGTTAGGTAATATGTACTTTTCAGATATTATTGCCCACAAATCCTGTTACCAGACGCTAAAAGAACGGATTTCCTTTTACATGGGCTACATAAAACAAGATGAGGAAAACAAAAAACGGTTTGAAGGATTGACTATCAAATTGCCCACCATCACCTTTTCTGATGAAATCTCCCTGCACTTGGCATCTGAAATTGTGCTAACCCATTACGGAGGACACACTGCTGGAAGCTCAACAGTGTACATACCTGAAGACAAAGTGCTATTCTCTGGAGATTTGCTGTTTGTAGGATCTCACCCGTATTTGGGAGATGCAGACATACAACAGTGGATTGTTGCGCTCAAAGAATTGCTGAAACTGGACATACAAAGTATTGTACCAGGCCATGGAGAACTGTGTGACAAAGAAGAATTTAAGACTCATATTACCTATCTGCAGACATTTTATGACAATTTAAAGGATTTAAAGCAGAAATACAGCAAAGAGAAGATCTGCGAGAACATAGATCTAATGCAACTACCTGATTTAGGCAAAAAGGAGAGAATTGTCAGAAACGTAGAAGCCCAATATGACAAAATCTAATTTTTACCTTTTAATTTAACTTTGGAATCTGACTGCTTTTTCAGTTCCGTAATTAACATTCCTGCAAGTATTAATACACATCCAATTATTTTCCGAACAGTGAATACCTCGTGGATTAGAAGAAATGAGCACACAGCAGCAAACACGGGTTCCATAGCAAATACAACTGCAGTCCGGGTGGGTGGTGTGTACTTTTGGGCCATGTTCTGGACTAGGAATGCCATCACAGTGGCAAACAATGCAGTGACAATTAATGCTTCTATGACAGTAGCATTTATGACTGAAGATTGTCCTGCACTTAGCACCCCTGACAATAAAGCCACCATCCCAATTTGGACCATGGTTAAGAGAACAGGATCATAAAAAGGAGCATACTTCCCCACTAAGATAATATGCATGGCAAAGGAAAACGCACATAACAATACCAGAAAATCACCATAATTCATGTCAAATTGCTGAAAAGATAAAAAGAATAACCCAACTACTGCACACAACACTCCTATGATTGAATAAATGCTGGGCTTTTTCTGTAAGAGTGCAAACGATAGAAAAGGAACAATAACCACTGACAACCCCGTAATAAATCCTGCATTAGCTGGTGTCGTATACTGTAGCCCCACTGTCTGAAATCCATACCCGCAGAACAACGCAATTCCGATAAAACTTCCGTATTTAACAGTTTTTACAGTGATATTCTTCAATTTTTTTATAGATATGCCAAGTAAGAGTAAAAAACTCAATGAAAACCGATAAAACAGGAACTTGAAGGGCGAAATATAAAAAAGGGACTCTTTCACTATGACAAAAGTCAGTCCCCATACAAATGCCACCATGAGCAATCCAATATCGCTGTTCTTCATGATGTACCTACGCACTGTCTATAAAAATATTCGGTTCATGATTTGTGTATTTTATTTGACGCTCACTTCAGTCCTGCAAAAAATAAGAGAAAACAAGGAAAAAAAGAAAACAAATTGAATGTAACTACGCAGGTGCTGTTATGGTGCTCCAATTGTTCTTCACCACATAGAAGATTGCTCCGAACCCCAGGCTGGCCACCACCACGCGGAATATGACACCAGCATAAGGAATCAGAAACAATAAATTCATGATGATGAACCCCACTGCAAAGTATACTGCCCAGTGAGTTTCCACCTTACCCAGCTTCAACAGCCATTCACCAAACGCATAGGACACAATGATTCCAGGCAGGACAAAAGCTGCCATGACAAAGAACATGACTGTTACCAATGCTGTGGGCAGAAGCAGTATCCCAATGAAGAATACTGAAAGCAGCAGAACTACCACAAAGGCAGCCACAGTGAGCAGAATCAACAGGAACCCCACTCCCATGTCCTTTAACCAGGATTGCTTTATCTCTTTCTGAATAGTAAAGAAGAGACCGCCGAACACCTTGATGAAGATGATTCCCAGAACGAAGTAGCCAATCTTCCACAGAACGCTCATAATATTGAAAATAGCACTGAAAACAGCTTGCGCCTCTTCTGCATATGGGGCAGGTTCCTCTTTTACTATGTCGCCGCGGATTGTTCCTGTATTCTCAAAGGTCTCTGTAGCCACGTAAAAGTCTCCTTTTACTTCCCCAGCATTACTTACCGTCCCACCTCCAGCAAATACGTACTTTTCAATAACAGCTGTAGAGTGGAAGGTAATAACACCTCCTGCAGCTAACACCTTTTCTGCCTCACCCTTTACATCGATCATACCCCCTGCAGCAATAATTTTCCCGCCAATATCATCATTGACTGTTATCTGTCCACCAAAAGCAATGAGATCTCCTGTTATGGGGGCATTAATCTCTATTTCTCCGCTGAAAATGAAAACATCGCCATGTATCTGGGCATCAATGATCACTGAACCACCAAAAGCAATGAGGTCATCATCTAAGGGTGTATCAATCACTATCCGATCTCCAGACTTTCGTTCTACTGCGCCAACACTTGCAGGCACCAGAAGAGCTACCAGTATAATGCACGCCAACACTATCTTTTTCATCAAATCACCTGATTTCTAGAGGTTTCTGATTCACTTATATAAAGGTTTCTCTCATATTATAGAAGATTTGAGAGTGGGTTGTATAGTTAAAGAGTGAAAGAAATCTGGTGTCCCATGTTCATGAATTCAGCTATCTTTTCTGCTTGCTTTTGAATGGAGTTCATACAGGATTCATCAATAGTCTCAAAGGGAGTAATTTCAAAGGCTAATGCATTTTTACCCTTTTTCGCTTTCCAGGTTCCAATCACTGCTCCGTCTTTTACAATAGTAGCTGCCACAGCAGCATAGGGAAGAAAAACCTGTTGTCTATTTATTTCTTTTAGGATACGTGATTTGTACTTGTGTCCCATGACGTACGAATCATATTCAGGAAGCAGGACAATTTCGTGATTCTGTGTAGTGTCGTTGTGGTGGTGATCTGAGGTCCTACCAGTCATGTAATAGGATTTCCCGTCAATTCTTAATTGGTTAACATCTACTGATTTTAAAATGTTACGAGCTTCTCCAACCTTGAAGCCCGCCCAGTAGGCAAAGTCCTGTATTCGAGCTGGACCATAACACTTCAAATAATTCAAAAAAAGAATTTTGCGGGCTTCTTCTTCAGTAATAGAATCAATGTGGGAAAGCCAGTCTTTAGCTAAAACAAATTTGTATTCTCTGAAATAGAATTCTTTTCCCAGTGGATTGGCAAAGACAATAATTCCTTTGTAACCTAACATTCGCACTGTTCGACCCACTTTCACCTGCAATTTCCTATTAGTGGTGTCGGTGATTCTGTCTGTAATTTCAGATTTAGTCAAGGGTTCATCCAAAACATTGATAATCTTTTTGCAGAATTCTTCAGGAATATCAGGTAACCACAGCCGAGAGGGGTCTGTGGCCCTTTGGTAAATGTGAAAGTGGTGTGAAGGTATAATGTGCACAGTTCCCCGCATGCACCACATTTTCACCAGTTCTTTTGTCGTGTATAACGCTCTATCTAAATCTTTCTTTTCAAAATGCGATATCCGATTCCAGCAGGACAAATAAATGGTGACTCCTCTTTGAGCATTTATACCGCAAATTGAATCTGCCACCTCAAGAGGAGTGGATACTTTCGTACTACTGTGTAGTAACTGCCTTCTAAAGTATAACTGGGTTAAATTTGCGGGCATGAAACACTTTTTTTAGATCGCTTAATAAGGATTATGGAATTTTTTTGATTTGACATTACAGAATCCACAATGCCAGCATTACTCCAGCTTCCGTTCTTTCCACTTTCCTCTGTAAAACCACATCAGCAAAATGCAAAATCCTGCCAGCATGCCTAACCCAAACACCAGGAACACACCATTTACTCCCCACACTCTTGACATAAAAATCATCAGAGGTACCTGAAAACAGAAACTGGTCACAAAGGTAATCACCATGGGGGGTTTGGTGTCACCTGATCCATAGAATGCACCACTCAATGGTATGTAAAATCCCAAAAATACTAAAAATGGAGAAACAATCTTAAAGACAGCCTCTCCAGCTTCTACCACTGCTTCAGTACTATTAAAAAGGGATACTAACTGTCTGCCAAACACAAAAAATGCAGCAGCCACACCAATCATTACCACACTTCCTATGTATCCTGCTTTTAATGCAGTCTTTTCTGCTTGCTCTGGTTTTCCAGCTCCCAAATTATGTCCCACCAACGTACCGCAGGCTAAACTTAGCCCCATTAAAGGCATCCACACAATGCCCATTAACCGCAAACAGATTTCCACACCAGCTAAAACTGCCATGCCGAACCCAGAAATTATTTTTATGGTGACCATGCTGGTGATGTTTCGGATTAATGCTTCAATTCCCGATGGAAATCCCACCACTAGAATGGTTTTCATGGCGGAAAAATCGAATTTAATTTTGGTATCAATTTTGACAATGTGGCGTCCAGTGGTAATCAAAAACATGCCAATGACAAAGGTAAGCATCTGTGAAAAAACGGAGGCTGCAGCAGCGCCAGTAACGCCGAGGTTTAACCCGAATATGAAAACAGGGTCTAATCCCATGTTTATGACATTTGATACAATCATGATCTTCATGGGAGTTCTGGCATCACCCACCCCTCTCATGGCGGTAAAAAGGGTAAATCCTGATAACATGAATATGAATCCAACAGACATCACTCTCCCGTAGGAAACACCATACAAAATGACATCTCCCTGGGCTCCAAACGCAATTAATATGTATTTGACAAGAAAGACCCCAGTTATACAGAAAATTAATGCGATAAACAGTTTTAGAAAGATAGTTTGCTTGACTACTTCATTGACTCGTTCATAATTTTTTGCGCCATAATGTCTGGCAATCAGTGCTATACTGCCCACGCCCACTACTTCATTGAAGACAATGACGAACTCGAAGTAGATGCCGAATAATCCTACAGCAGCAATCTGTTCATATCCTAGTCTGCCCACCCAGAATATGTCCACAATATTGTATAATGTGCCGAAAAACATGCCCAGCACAGAGGGTAGAGCAATGTGCTTTATGGCTTTGGTTATGTCCATTTCAGTGAAGTCGGTTTTCTCCATTAGATGGGGTTACGAAGGATATTTAAAAGGATTAGCATCTTCATTGTGAGCAGAATGGATAGAAAGGTTGATATTACAGGCTTCTGAAGTCAGGGCATCACTATATGTGCCACTTATTCTAAGAGGTGGAGGGTGCATCGGTTTGTGAAATCTTTTCCAATAATCTTCTCAATGCAGCTGTTGTAATTGCTTTGTATTCTCCCTCATTTTCGAGTATACCTCTATCATGTGTCCAAATGGGAATTTCAAGTTTCAGGGCCAATCCAACAAATGGTGAATCCTTTTCATCAAACTTCTTACATATCTTGTATGCTTTCTCCATCACATCCCTGTAGAATTCTCTTGGCATGATCTTTATAAAAGAAGAGGCAAGAAATACACCTCTTTCGATTTCTGATTTCAAGAGTAGCTATTTAAAAAGTCAGCTTTCCCTCGTTTATGGATTTCAGTCCTACCATAGTCTGATTTCAAGGTGTGTATGCATTCAAGACAGAATCCAAAAAAGTGGGATCTCGTATAATGCTCTCACTTCCTAAAGGAATGGGCACTGGTCGAGGGATTGTCTTTTTCTGAGGAATATAAATCACGATATATTGATCACGTAATTCCACATCTTGCACTTTTAGTCCAGCACTTTCAGAAGGACGAGGTCCCCACAGTAAATGAAAATCTAGCATAGCCAAATCCCGTGAGTTATCCTTTGCTGCCTTTCTCAGTCTTACTATTTCTTCATCAGTCAGCAGATCGTGGATTGTCACAGGTGACACATACCCACCAGAACGGATCTTGTCAACACGAGAGTCGTTCTTGTCACCAGATTCCCATCTGAAAAATGCTTTCAGCTTACATTTTCTGCCGTGTAACGTACTTTTTGCATAGTCTCTCTGCCACTTTGTAAGTAGAGGCACCAGGTCATCATAGGTAATCTCTGAAAATGGCTTCTTAATCTCCAAAACAACTTGATTTAGAAGATCTAAATAAGAACGCAAGGTATTTTCAGGGTTTTTATAGTTGGCATATCGCTCTCCAATAAACCGTTCAAACACCTTTTTTTGTTCTTCTGTCCACCCATACTTTTTATAACTGTATTCTACCCTTCTACGTAATTCTTCTGATTCCATAAGTCCTTAAACACCCCCCCTTTATGAATGTTTGGGTTAGGATTTGGACAAAGTGACTGGCGCCGGGGTAGGGATTTGAACCCTAGTTGTGCAGTGCACAACCAGATCTCGAGTCTGGCGCGTTTGCCCTGGCTCCGCCACCCCGGCTTTGCTACTTGGTAGACATGGTAGTATTCACATCTCGCACTCGTACGTACGGCGAAAATATGGGAAAATCACACTCCCACCAGTGAATCTGCTGTGCACGATCTCCAAGACCATCAATGTTCTGCAGGACACCTAACATGTTGTCGCTGATCCTTATATTCTTTACACTTCCTGTAATCTCTCCATCCTCTATTACCAGAATAGCATCTCTGGGAATGGTAGAGAAATCTCCTGCCATATAATTCTGGAATCGAGTGTACCATGTATTGGTCACCATTAGCCCATTGTCAATGTCCTTCAGCAAGTCATCTTTCGATTTATCTCCTTTTTCTATTACCAAATTCTGGGGCAATGGGGCGTCTATTCCCGCATTAGCTGTTGTTTCGGAATCAAATTTTCGAGCAGTAGAAGTATTGTGCAGGAAATTCTGAAGTACTCCTTTTTCAATCAAGGACGTTCTCTTGGTGGGAACTCCTTCTTCATCAAATTTGGCTGAAAAGATTCCTTCCTCCATGGTCCCATCGTTAGCCACTGAAAATCGTTCTGAAGCCACTTGTTTTCCCATTTTTCCCCAGAAAAAGCTGATCCCCGAATCCACAAAAAATGCAGATAAAGAGAACAATGCACTGGAGAATAACGTAGCAAAGCATAAAGGCGTAAACAGGATATCGTACGTACCCCCTCTTCCCAGTTCTGGCGATGCTGCCTGTTGTGCGAGTGCAGCTGCCTGCCGAGACGCTTTCTCTCCATCAAAGTCCTTCAAGGTGGAAGAACAGTTTACTGCATGACCTGAAGAATCCTCTTCAAAAGCTCTCACTGAAATCTCGATGAAGGCATTCTCATCAACAGCTTCTGTGTACGGTGATGCCAAATCCAGGTGCTGGTACCTGGTATACAGGACTCCAGCCACTCGTTTAGCATCTGAGGCTTCAATAGCTGCAGACGCTAACCCTGCTGCATCTGCCTCTGCAATTCTGTGGTCACAAGTCCTCTCTCTGTAGCTAAAGGGTCCTTCAGCAATCCCATAGTAGTCTTTGTTGTCCTGCATTTTCTCCAGGAATTTCACCGATTTTTTCAGGTCCTCTTCCATAGTTTCCATGTTCTCCAGGGTAAATTGTGCTTTCTTCTTCCCTCGGGCCAAAAAAATGTTAGCTTTCACTAAATTGAACTCTTTCCCCACTGTTATTTCGTTGTTTGAAAACCGCACCTGCTGACTCTTCTCCCGTATGACCTGACAGATAACCTCGTCTACACCCATGTTCAGCGCTTTCTTCACCATCTGGGAAGC
>Ga0209636_10001311_pt1 | contig 24901 bp, 24 predicted proteins | sample DeeMarSWOR152_54_FD_187464 | JGI IMG/M metagenome (GOLD analysis project Ga0209636, IMG submission 187464) | Marine sediment microbial communities from White Oak River estuary, North Carolina - WOR-1-52-54 (SPAdes) (version 2) | ecosystem: Environmental > Aquatic > Marine > Intertidal zone >...
CCATGTGAGGCCCGCCCTGGCGCGAAGTTTCTGGAATATCGTACGGCCGCTGCATTATTTCGCAGCTGAAGTCCCCATAGTCATGCCTTACAAGCCAGGTCCGGGCCAGGGGCATACTGAAAAAAAAAGATACCCATACCCACAAATGAGCCAAGGAATCAATATGTTAGGTTTTAGTATGACGTAGCCCTGCTTCAAGGCTTACCAGCTTAACGCGTGTGTCAGGTTCCATCACGCTACACGCAACAAACACTCACATAAATGGCGTTCCAATAGTAAACTCCCATTGGCTTGATGGCTCATCAGGCTCCGGGTCAAGATTATATCCCCATTCCAACCGCAGAGGCCCGACTGGTGAATACCATCTTATCCCGCCCCCAGCACCCATCCTGATTCCCTCGAAGGTGAAGCTCTCGTCCTTCGTAAAGACATTTCCCGCATCGAAGAATAGCACGCCCATAACTCCCTGCTCCTTCGCAATGGGAAACTGGAATTCAAGGTTATAGACCATCATCTTCTCCCCACCTATCCTGTCACCGGTATCCGGATCAACGGGTGAAATAGAGGCATACTCAAAACCCCTGACCGTATTCATTCCCCCCAATCTAAATTTTTCGTAAACGGGCAGATCGCCCCCTGACCTCTGGTGAGCATAGCCCCATCTTCCCTGAACGGAGAATGCCGAATCCAAGAAAAGGGGAAAAAACCATGCTGATCTTGGGAGGAATTTGGTAAAATAGTTATCTCCTCCGAGGAAGCCACCTGCATACTCTACCGATAGGGAGTTAACGGAGCCCCTCCTGGGATTCCATCGTCTATCCCTGCTATCCCTCGATATGCCAAAGGTCAGACTGCTTGTCAAATGTCTTCCCACCATATCCAGTAACTCCTGAGAGGCTGTTTCAGCGACATCCGAGATCTCAGCATCATCATAGGTATACATAACTGAGCCCGTGGCGAATTCAAGTCCCAAGGGAAAACCAAACCTTAATCTCCCACCTGAACTGTCCTTGGTGTATTCGTCATACTCATATTGCCAGTCGTACAGATCCACTCCCAATAACAAAGGCCTGTCAAAGAGCCACGGCTCGGTAAAGCTCAAGGTATATCTCGTGGCCTTTGTACTCAACGAGGCCCGAGCCGATAAGGACTGCCCGAGGCCAAAGAGGTTAGTCTGTGATATTTCCAGCATCCCGATAGTTTTTTCCACCGAGCTATATCCGGCGCCAAAGGAAAACATACCGGTTGCCCTCTCCTTGACGTGCACATCAAGGATCATCTCCTCGTCACTGCTCCCCTTTTTCGTGTTAACATTCAACTCCTCAAAGAAACCGAGGCGGTGAAGGTTCTGACCGCTCCTCCTCAATAGCTTTCCACTGAAATAACCGCCCTCTACAACCTTTAGCTCCCTTCGAATAACCTTATCCCTCGTCTTGTCATTTCCGGTGATTATTATCCTCTCAAACCTCACCTTCTTTCCCTTCGAAATCCGGTACATGATATCAACCTTGTGTTCTCTATCATCCTCTTTGATCTCAGGGGAGACATCAACAAGGGCATAGCCTTCGTCCGCATAAATCTCGCTCAAGGTTAAGGTGTCAGACCTGATGGCTTCCCTATTGTATACCTTCTCCTTCGCTATTCTAAGCGCCCCATAGAGCTCATCGACCTCTTTTATGAGATCCCCCTCAATACCCACCGTGCCAATAATATATTGAGGGCCCTCATGGATCTCAATGGCAATGCTGAGCCCCTCATCTTTTTCGTAAGAGATCTCCGGCTCCCCTACCTGGGCCTTTATGTAACCGTTGTTATGGTAAAACGACTTTATCTTGGATATATCACTCTCTAATTGTTTTGTATCCAGGTGGCCGGACTCAGTGACAAACGAGAAAAACCCCTTTTCGCTTGTCTCCATGAGATCCTTTAGATGATCATCACTAATGTCGACATTCCCCACAAATCTAATCTCCCTTATACTGACCTTGTCTCCCTCCTTAATCAGATAAATTAAGGCAACCTCATTTTCGGGAAGATCCTCGACCCTTTCCCTTATCTCAACATTGTAGTACCCCTTTTGATGGTAATGATCTCTTAACCTCTCAATACTATCCTTGATAGACTTCCTATTCAGGATGGAGTATTTCCTAATACCTAAGACCTCCATCAGATCCTTTCGTTCGATCTTCTTGTTCCCCTCAAATGTAATCTTGCCAATCGACGGTTTCTCAGTAACCTTGAAGCTGACTATTTTACCTCCGGGGCCGTCCTCAACATCTATCTCGATATCCTCGAAAAAACCCATATGGTATATTGACCTGAGGTCCTTATCGAGGGCGCTTGGGTCGTATATTGCCCCCCCTTGACTCTCAATGGCCGCGAGGATGGCGTCAGTCTCAATCCTCTTATTTCCCGTAACATGGACCGAGTCTATAGGGACAATGCCTTTGATCCGGTTTTTTATCGCTACTGCTACCTTGTCCATTATCTGAGCTAAGTCGGCCATCTTCTCTCCTGAAACATAGATGAACGAAGGCCGCCTTTCCGTTGTCCTGGGAAGCATGGCAAGGTCAACACTGATCTTTTCTCCAATCTGGGTGAGACTCCCCTTTATTAACCAGTCGATCCCTTCTTCCTCCGCCACCCTCCTCACGAGGTCTAAATCAGCTATTTCTATCCTCGGTAGTCTACTCTTATCTATTGTCGCCGTATCGAGAAGATCAAATCCCTCCCTCCTCAACCTTGCTATTAACATCTCTTGGAGGCCTGAAACGAGGTGATCCATGGGCTTTAGCATGTAAATCCTGAAGGGAAGAACCGCTATCTTGTCTAACAACTGCGCCTTTACAGTAGTAGGCATCAAAAGCTGGATTAGGAATAACAACAGAGGGAAGGGCCCCAATATCAATAGGTAGCCAAAGTAGGAGGAAATCCTATGGATCATGAACTCACTTGTGCTGCTTGCGGTTTTCTGCTTACTAGTTGCTCGCTGCAGGCGGATTAGAAGACACAACTAATGGGTAACTCTACGCGAACCTGCCATCTACTAATAGCAACTGTTTGGACATCTGGCGGGCTAGCTCCAGATTATGGGTAGCTATGACTAAGGCTAGGCCTTTGGTCTTATTAAGGCGCAGTAGCAGCTTTGTTATCTCATTACCGGTCGCCTTGTCCAGGTTCCCCGTGGGCTCATCTGCTAACAGCAATTTAGGTCCCATAATTAATGCCCTGGCAATCGCAACCCTTTGCTGTTCACCTCCAGAAAGCTCCCCAACTCTGTGGCCCAGCCTTTCCTTCAAACCCATCTGTGACAGTATCGCTGCGGCCATTTCAGCGGATTCCCTCTTGCTATAGCCGGATATAAGGGCGGGAATCATGGCGTTTTCCTCGGCGTTAAATTCAGGAAGGAGATGATGCAACTGAAAGACAAAGCCTATTTCGCGATTTCTGATCTTACTGAGGTCCACCTCATCCATCCGATAGACATTGCAGTCATTGAAAAAGACCTCACCCTGAGATGGTGCCTCCAATGTTCCTATAATATTAAGTAGGGTTGACTTGCCTGCTCCGGACGGTCCTGTTATGGCAATCGATTCACCTGGCAATACTTGTAGATCAATCCCTTTAAGCACTTGAACTATCTTGCCATTGTTTTCAAAGCTCTTATGGATATTTTCTATCCGGAGTATGGCTTCATCCTTATTCATATCTCAATGCCTCTACAGGATTGACTTTGGAGGCCTGCCAGGAAGGGTAAATAGTGGCGATGAAAGAGATAACTATTGCAGCCAGTGCGATTAAGACAACATCTAACCATTCCATTCTAATAGGCAGGATAGTTATATAATATACGTCTGGAGAAAGCTTAATAAGCTGGTATCTTGCCTGGAGATGACAGAGAAAGGATCCCGAGATAAGCCCCAATAAGGTGCCGACAAGACCAACGAATAGGCCCTGAAAGATAAAGATGGACATGATACTCTTTGATGATGTCCCCATAGTTCTCAGTATTGCGATATCGCGAGTCTTTTCCATAACCAACATAACCAAGGAACTGATTATGTTGAATGCGCCTACGAGAACTATCATGATCAGGATAATAAACATAGCCAACTTTTCGAGCTTTAAGGCGGAAAAGAGGCTCTTGTTCATCATCTTCCAGTCCTTGGTCCAGTAAGGATAGCCGAGCTTGTCCTGAATAATCTCGCCTATCTTGTCACTCTCATCTATGTCTCTAACCTTTAGCTCGATTCCCGTTACCTCATCTCCAAGAGAGAGAAAATCCTGGGCACCAGTTAAAGAGAGGTAAACCATCGAACTATCAAACTCATACATCCCGGACTCAAAAAGGGCCTTTACGCTAAATTTACCTTCATTGGCCATCCTCCCTAATGGCGTCAGCTTACCTATTGGTGATACCAGGGTTACGGTATCTCCTGGAAGCGCTCCTATCCGTTTGGATAATTCGCTACCGAGGATGATTCCGCGAGGCTCATACTCGGACCCCTTGAGGAGCTCAACTGACCCTCCCTCTATCATCGAGTCAATGTTAATGACAGTACCAGCTGTGGCTGGATCCAGACCCCTCAGAATAGCCCCTGAGATATTGCCGGCATTCTTAATCATTACCTGGCTATAAATAAAAGGTGTTGCTGAAAGAACACCATCTACCTCCAAGGCTTTCTTGATAACAGCTTCTGTATCCTCTATACCCCCCCTATAGCTCATGATAAGGAGATGAGAATTCACACCAAGTATCTTATTCATCAAATCTTCCCTGAAACCGTTCATCACTGCCAAGACCACAATCAGGGCCATAACCCCTATCATTATCCCTAAAGTGGAAATACCGGTTATGACAGAGATATATCCTTGCTTTCTCTTTGCCTTCAAGTACCTGAGAGAGAAGAAGATTTCAAAAGACATATAGGGACCTCAAGAAGACTTCTGTTTGAACTGGCAACATAATCTTGAGAATGTCAAATGCCAGAGCTCCAAAGGTGGAATAAATGTCAAAATCCAAAGGCGGAATGGGAATGTATTGATATTGAGGCATTTGGATTTGATTTGAAATTTGGGTTTTGTCATTTGCCATTTTCATTAACGTGATCAATTTGCAAAATCCAAGATTCTATGCGGACCGTGCACTCAAAAAGATTATCTTAAGGGCGACAGGTCACTTCTTCCTCATTTGAGGGAAAAGGATAACATCCCTGATAGAGGGCGAATCGGTCAGGACCATGACTAGCCTATCGATCCCAACACCCTCACCTGCTGTAGGAGGTAGCCCGTACTCCAGGGACCTGAGATAATCCTCATCCATAAAGAGGGCCTCTTCATCGCCTGAATCCCTTAGGGATGCCTGTTTAAGGAATCTCTCCCGCTGATCATCCGGATCATTGAGCTCAGAGAAGCCATTTACAATCTCTTTTCCGGCAACAAACAATTCAAACCTCTCAGCAATCTCTGGTTCTCCATCCTTTCTCCTGGAGAGAGGACTAACCTCTATCGGATAGTTGACGATAAAGGTAGGCTGCACCACTTGCGGCTCAACTACGTGTTCAAGGAGCCGCTCCAATATCCTCCCAACCCCCTCGTTGTCCCCTACCTCAATCCCCTTGGTCCTAGCAAGATCGCGCAATGCCTGATTATCTGAGAGGACTTTCTCCGGTATACCACCCACATTCTTCAGGGAATCGCTTAATGAGGCCCTGGGCCACGGCGGGGTAAAATCTATCAGATTGCCCTGGTATGTGAGGGTCAGCCGCCCAAAGAGTTTCTTGAGGAGGTATACGAAGAGTTCCTCTGTTAAATCCATGAGATCCTCATAGGTGGCATAGGCAACATAGAATTCGAGCATGGTAAATTCCGGATTGTGGCTTGTCGAGATGCCCTCATTGCGAAAATTTCTGTTCAACTCATAGATCCTCTCAAGGCCACCTACCACGAGCCTTTTCAGATAAAGTTCCGGGGCCACCCTCAGATAAAGATCCATATCGAGGGCCTGGTGATGCGTCTTAAATGGTCTTGCTGTTGCACCCCCTGGAATCGACTGCATCATCGGTGTCTCTACTTCAATAAAACCCCGTTTGTCAAAAAACTCCCGAATGATCTGGATTATCTTGCTTCTCAGTACAAAGGTGTGCCTCACGCTATCATTAACGATCAAATCGAGATACCTCTGGCGATACCTGGTCTCCACATCTATGAGGCCGTGATATTTCTCCGGCAAGGGCCTCTGGGATTTTGACAGAAGGACAATGGAGTTAGCCAAGAGCGTCAGTTCATTTGTCTTGGTCCTGAAAAGCTGCCCGGTAAGCCCCACGTGATCACCTATATCTAGATAGCTAAAGATCTCGAAATTATCATCCCCAACTCGATCCCTTCGTATATACGCCTGAAGTGGGCCAGTTCCGTCTTTAATGTGGATGAACACGGCTCTCCCGAAGTCCCTGATGGACATAACCCTTCCGGCCAGGGCAAAAGTATCGGCTATCTCCTTGAGTTCGGCATTATCCATGGTGCCGAACCGACGTACCACTTCCTCTACCGTTATATCTCTCTTGAAGCCCGATGGATAAAGGCTAAGACCCTTCAACCTTAATTCCCTAACCTTTTTCTTGACGTCCTTGACAAGCCTGCTTGATTCATCCATGAATAGAGGATCCCTCTCAGTTCAGAGATCTCAAAGCAGTCAAATTGCTCACACCCGTTTCTGGTCCCTCAGTCCGTATGAGCAGCCAAAAGCAATGGAGATCTGATTGACTAATTCCCATTCTTTTTTAAGCGCTTACGTGTAATCCAATTATAGCTGTTAGTCAAGACAAAAGAAAGAACTAAGCCTCCACCCCCATTTGTACACGAACCCTCTAAGCAGGCCCCTCTCGTTGGACATAATGCACGAGATCAAAAATCGGGCAATTCAAGGGATGGTCACCTTTAAATGATTTCACCGGGTGGGGAGCCAAGCCAGAGGCGGGTAGATGACGCAGTTATCCTAAGATCTTCTTCATCAATTCGATAAGTTCTTCTGGTTCTTCTGGTTTTTCAATGTAAGCTTCAGGTTCAGGTACAGAGTGACCGGAAAATTCATCCAATACCTTCTGTGAGCGAAAGAAGCTCTTTGGGGCTATAGCAGAGAGCACGATGACGGGAATATCTTTCAATGGGTCATTGGTTTTCAATTCGCGATACATCCTGATTCCGCTCTCTTTTGGCATCAAGATATCTAAAATAATCAAATCCGGTTTATCCTCCCTCACTTTACCCATGCCCTCTACACCGTTTTTGGCTACTATGGCCTGATAGCCGGTCCTTTCCACAAGCCTTGAGACAAACTTTGTCACATCAACGTCATCGTCCACAATAAGAACCTTCTTCATGACACATCCTCCTTCTACTATCACTCAACTTTCAGTTGGCTACGCCCTTCTGCGATCCCTCCCTCTGCGGCTACAGCTCTATAAGGCAGTCGTATAATGAATGTTGACCCCTCTCCGCGCTCTGATTCCACAGTGACGGTTCCGCCCTGTTCTTGAACGATCTTCTGGGTAATCAGGAGACCAAGACCAGTACCTCTCCCCTCTTTAGTGGTAAAAAAACTCGCAAAGAGCTTCTCTTTGACTTCTTCATCCATACCGCAACCGTTGTCAGAGACCTCAAATCTGACCATGCCATTATCAAGACTTGTCGTCACCTGCACCACCCACTCTTTCTCTTTACTGGTGTCAAAAAGGCAGGCATCAATGGCATTGGAAACCAGGTTCAGTAAACAGCGATGGATACCCTTGGGGTCAAGACGCACCTCACCCAAGGATGGATCAAAATCCTTAGAAATCTCCACGCCGTATTCTCTTGCCCTCGCTTCCATAAGGCCACAGACCTCATTCGCAATCCTATTCGGAAAACAGTTTTCATATTCCAGATCCCGGTCTCTCGAATACTCAAGTAGATCAAGAACCAGATCTGACATCCTCCCCACATTCCTTTCCAACATCTCCCAACCGGTCTTGAGGGAATCCTTCTCGTTTTCCTCAGATGCCACGTTTACCAGATAGACCCCTCCTTTGAGTCCAAAGAGAATATTTTTGATATAATGGGCGATGCTAGCTACGGTTTGCCCGATAGCCGCCAACCGTTCAGATTTAATGAGTTCCTGTTCGAGCCGTTTTATCTGCTTCACCCTCTCCTCAACTTCCATCTTGACCGTACTCCAGTACCTCACCCTCCGTGAAAGCTCCCTGTAGTCAAACGGCTTAGCTATATAATCATCTGCCCCGATGTCCAAACCCCTCACCTTATCAGGTACCTTACTTTTCACCGTCAGCATAATGATGGGGATCGCCTTTGTTTCTTCAGATCCCTTGAGTCTCCTGCATACCTCATAGCCATCCATCTTGGGCATCTTTATATCTAAAATCATCAAGTCAGGCTGATATACTTCTACCTGTTGCAGGGCCTGCTCCCCATCATAGGCCTCTGAAGTATGGTAGCCCTCAGCACGCAATCTCTTGACTAACAGCTCCACGGTATCCGCATCATCATCCACTATTAATATCTTGGCGTTGTCGTTCATGTAAGGTTCCATAAAAGGACTATGGATTCGGCTTCAAGAAGTACTCGATTTGCTTGGGCAATTCCCGGACATCAATGGGCTTAGGGATGTAGCCATCGCAGCCGGCTGCCAAGGCCTCCTCCCTATTACCTTTCATTGCATGAGCTGTCAGGGCGATTACTGGGATATGCCTGAGATCCCTATCGCCCTTTAACCTTCTTGCTGCCTCATACCCATCCATCTTCGGGAGGTAGATATCTAAAAGAATCAGGTCCGGGTTTTCAGCCCTTGCTTTTTCTATGGCCTCCTCCCCGTCAACTGCTTCTATCACCTGATAGCCATGAAAGTTCAATGCCTTGACCACCATTTCCCGATTATCCTGATCATCCTCTACCACCAAGATCTTCGCTAATCGACTTCTCTCGTTTTCGTTATTAACCATAGCAACTTGCTTCTCAGCTGACGTCGAGTTTGTCCAGGGTACTCCTCACCTGCTCTAGGATACCTTCCCCTCCGAGGATCCCCTTCTTCAGGATCTTCTCCACCCGCCCATTTAAGGACCCTATCTGTTCTCTGGTCAAATCCTTACCAGTTACAACTATGATTGGGATTTCCTTGGTATCCTCACCTGCTTTAAGGTGGTCAATGACATCAAAACCACTGACGTTGGGCATCATTAAGTCTAGGATAATGAGATCGGGTTTGGAGTGTTTAACTGACTCAAGAGCCTTTTCACCATCATAGGCCTTTTCAATCCGGTAACCCTCCCCTTTTAAAATCTTACTAATTAACTCCACATGATCTGGTTCATCATCTACCACGAGCACCTGTATTCCCGATGCCTTTCCAACCGCTCTTTCCCCTTCCAAAACCTCTACTGTTTCATAATCCTGCCGTGGAGATTCCCCTCTTTGCTCAATAGCTTCCGCTTTCACGGGCAATGTGAAACAGAATCTACTGCCTTCTCCATATTTGCTCTTAACCCAGATATCTCCCTTCTGCATTTCAACCAGCCCTTTGCAGATGCTGAGCCCTAAGCCAGCGCCCCCGTCTTGACCGGTGGGCGGGGTATCGAGCGATTTAAACTTATCAAAGAGCCTATCCTGATCTCTTTTCCTTATTCCTCTACCAGTGTCCGAGATGCAGACCTCGACGAACTTAGGTGGCTCGTCCTTCTTAACCCCCAAATCAGAGGCCCTGGCCCGGACGGTGATCCTCCCCTCCGAGGTAAATTTTATGGCATTATCAAGCAGATTTGTTACCACCTGCCTGACCCTATCCGGATCTGCATACGCCAACGGTAATCTTTCATCAAAAGCCGTTTCTAATACCAATCCTTTCTTGTCTATTAATGGATCAAGGGCGGAAACCGTTTCACCAATAAGATGCTTCACATTAACCGGCTTCAGGTCCAACTCCATCCTTCCGGACTCAATCCTGGAGATATCCAAGACATCATTGATTAACGTAAGCAGATGCTTGGCATTCTTGTGTATTTTTGTGAGGCTCTTCTCCTGTTCCTCACTGATATGACCATCCACCCTATCCAGGAGAAGATCCGTGTAGCCGAGAATGGAATTCAACGGGGTCCTGAGCTCGTGAGACATGTTTGCAAGAAAGGTAGATTTGAGCTCATCAAACCTCTTAAGCTGCATATTTGCTTGCTCAAGCTCTGCCGTTTTCTGTTCCAGCTCATCGTGGGCCCTTTGCAGTGCCTCCTTCGCCTCTCTGCGCTCGGTAGTATCCCAGAGGGTCTCAATGGAGCCCACCGTCTCACCGCTCGCATCCCGTATGGGCGCCGCGGTAAAGAAGAGCCATTTGCCTCCCTCGCCTATATGAGGAAAGAACTCCTCCGCCTCATATGCACCCTCAATGAGGGCAGACTTCCTCCAACTGTGGCCATAGTATTTCTCTATCTCCTTCTCCTCCATTTCATCTACTATGACATCAGCCATAATAGGCCTTTTTTCAGGCCTGAAAGGGCACCACTGCTTATCCGTCCCTACTACCTCCTCGGCCTTGCAGCCGGTCAGCTTTTCGCAGGCCCTGTTCCAGTGGGTTACAATGTGGTCCTTGTTTATCACAAAGGTGGGTATGGTATTCCCCTCGATTATCTGCGACAGAGCCCTCTCCCTCTCAACGATTTCCCTCTCCACGCTCTGAAGATGTCTAGTCCTTTCCTCCACGATCTTGGCGAGCTGCTGGGAGAAAAGGTCAAACTGCTTTTCGATCTCCTCTGGCTCGCGTATATATCCCCGCAACCCCTCCTTAATCCTTTCCCTTTCCTCTTCGATCTGGAGGAAATCCCAAACCGACATGGCCTCAAAGTGATCTATGAGGCACACGTCTACCGGTTTTGTCGCTTTGATTTGGTTCAGGACCCCATTATCTCCCGTCAGCTCGATGATCAGATTCAGCCCTTCCAGCTGATAGAGGTCGTTATAGTCCAGGGTAGTAAATATCCCTTTTTTTCTCGCGTATACCAGGCCTTTAGCCTGCTCATTTGTATCCGCTACGCCCAAGATATCTATCTTCTGGGGGAAATCCTTCCCGAGTACAATTTTGAGGATGGCCTCACATACCTTACCTCCTCCAACGATAGCGACTTTTGCATTGTGTAAGATATCTCTCATCTTATCCGCACCCACGATCAATATATAAACCCTTATCTCCTTTTAGCATAATTTTTGTCGTTCAAAATTGGTGGACTCCTATCTCCTGCCTTACCTGAAATACGATGGCATCTCTTTCTATGATTACAGCCTGGGTTTCATTGCCATTGATCGCTTGGCCTTCCTTGATTAAGGAACCAACAAGGTGGGCAATTCTGATACCTCTGCCAGCTCCTGGGAAATACTCCTCAACCACCTCGCCTGCCAAGCACCCTTACCAGTTGTCCCCGTGGCAAGAAGAGTAGCCTCATATTCCCGGGCTGCATTCTGGATCTGGGCCACGTCGCCTAGGTAGAGATGAGCGTCTGCCTCTATTCCTTTGTCTTTGAGAGAACTACATAATTCATAAAGTTTTCTTCTGTGTTCCCTTTCCATTTTGAGAAGCCCCCTTCGCCCTAAACCGCCGATGTCCTTCTCGGTTATAACATGGATGATCTGTAGCTCCTTCACAATACCCTTGAGCCCCACCAAAAACTCCAGTGCCCTCACAGCGGGTGGAGACCAATCCATTGCTAAAAGCGGTCTCTCGAATAGCATGCCGCTCTCCTTACCTGACGCTAGCTTGTACTTATGTACCAGCACCGGGATGGTTGTTTTTCGGAGGAATTCCAGTGTCTTGGAATCTACATAAAGCTTTTCCCTTTTAGTCCTTTCCTGGCGGTTGATTACAACAAAGTCTACTTCTTCCTCTTCTACGGTTGTCAGGATCTTGCGAACTGTATCTCCTACAACTATATACGACCCACATTCCAGACCCTCCTCGTATAGACTCTGTGCCCAATCAACAAAACGGACTTCAGCCATTGCCCTTAGCTTCGCCTTTTCTTCCTGAGTATAATAGCCTATCTTACGCTCTATAACATGCAAAAGCACCACATGGTCGAGGCCCACCTTTCGAAGCTCCATTAAGGACCGTAAGGCATCAAACCACAATCCCTCGAAATCAGTCACAAACAGCATCTTTCTGATTTCCATAAATGGCTCTCCTTTCAACCTCTTGGATATTCTTACCCCTCCTGCCAATTCCCCTTTTTGCAAAGACGCGAAGGTTAAAGATCGAACCTGGCTCTGTATCACGCACTATAGGTGGAGTATCGGAATGGCGGATTAGTGGAATATTGGGAATAAGAAGTGCGAGATCTTTCAAAACGTTCCAATGTGCCTTAGTTGATAGGACTTCTTACCTCCATGACGAGGCCCCGCAAAATGCTGTGGAACAGGCCAGGCTGTAGGTACGGTCCTAATCCGATGGTCATTCACGCCTAGTAAAAAAATACCCCACGGGCAGAAAAAGGTCAAATCTTCTTTCGTTTTTCCTGTCTCTCACCAAAACAGAAGGCCCCAAGATAACCTTTGCTAGGTAAACGCACCGATGCTGAGGGCGCGAGATGTGCAACTCTAAGAGACAAAATGAATCAAGGCGTAAATAAAGAGGATTATTATGGCCACAAGAACCCCTATCCCGATGGGTCTTCTATAGAGGTTTTCGTTATAAACCTCAGCAGAGGAATACCCGCTCACATATCTCAGCCCCTGGGTGATCCGTAGATAAAGGTATGCCACCGGTATCTCAAGGATCAGCATGGGGTTCTTCCCGAGTCGAACGATAACAAATACTGCCCGAGAGGAGAGCACCTGCAACTTAGATCTCAGGTTGCTCAGAGGTACATTGCATACCCATACCAGGCCCCGTCCTCCCATCCGATAGAAATAGTCAAAATCCAGAATAGTGGCCCGATGAGGCGCAACCATGTCCTTGGCTAATATAAAAGCTAAACCTGCTAACACAAACAGCTGAATGGTCCCTATGATATGCGAGGGGGTGTAGGGATGATAGTGAACTGGACTATAGGGGAGTATATGGAAGAGCACTCTCGGGTAAACCCCAATGAATACACAGAGAAAAGCGGTCATGAGCATCGCCAGCTGCATATTAAGGGGTGACTCTTTGGCTTCAATCCCCTCGTTAGAAGCAAAGAACGTAAAATAGCAGAGTTTCACAAAAGACAGAAAAGTGCCTACTGCCGCGAGAACCATCATTAGTTCTAAAATAGGCATATGTCTTTCGGCTGCAGAAGCTATGACCATTCCCTTACTGACGTAGCCATTAAACCCAGGTGCGCCGGCAATAGATAGAGAGGCGATAATACAAGTTATGCAGGTAACGGGCATATATCTAGCCAAACCGCCCATCTCCGTGAGCTTCCTCTTGCCCGTCATATACATAACCGAGCCCATGCACATAAATAGCAATGCTTTGTATAAGATATGGTTAAAGACATGGCCAATCCCACCGTTCACGCCCAATTCCGTGCCTACGCCAACTCCGGCCACCATGTACCCCACCTGACTTACGATGTGGTAGGAAAGCAGCCTCCTCGCATCATTCTGAAGCAGGGCGAATAGCACACCGTACACGGTCATAATGCCCCCCATATATGCCACAAATGGCATACCTGAGAAGCATCTCGCCAATACATAGACACCTGTTTTAGTGGTATACACGGAGAGGAATACGCTACCTGTAACAGTGCCTTCGGGATATGCGTCAGGGAGCCAGGTATGAATGGGAATAAAGGCCGTATTTAAGCCAAAGCCGATAAGTATGAATATATCAGCGGGGCCGGTGCCCAGGTGTGTCACGGCGATAGAACCCGTTTCCACGACATAGGTGATGATGCCCGCCAGCAGACAGCAGCCGCCGATGATGTGCATTATTAAATATCGAAATCCCGCATCAAGTGAGCGCTTCTCCTTTTGGTACCAGACCAGAAATACCGAGGAGACGGCCATCATCTCCCAGAATGCAAAGAGGGTAAAATAATCCCCTGCGAACACGACCCCCAAGGAGCTTCCCACATAGAGGAAGGCCGCCACGTGTTGCCCGTCCTCTTCTATGTGCAGGGAGTAGAGCAGTGCCAGAAACCCGATTATGACGAAGATATAGCCTACCACCAAACTCAGCCTATCGACCTGGCAGAATACGAGCTCGTACCCGATAAAGTGGTAGACCCAGCTCGTGCCTCTCTTGAGCTGCAGGATATCCAGAAAGGCCAGTGCAGGGATTACGAGAAGATAGATCTGCTTGAGCTTTCCCCTCAATAACGGGATCAGCAGTGCCCCGAGGATAAATAGCATAGCTGGAGGAACGGCCTTAATCATAGAAATCCTCTTTCTTCTGGGCAAAGGAAGCCAGTATGCGGGCAGCCAATATCAATAGAAAGGCACCAAGAAATCCAAAAACCACGTCAATCGAGGGGATCTTGTGCCAAAAGAAGACGGCGTGCTCATGTTCGATGAACAATCCCGCGGGGATACATAGAAAAAGGAAAATATAAAATATCCCCTTGAGTGTCTTTTTCATGTCGGGCTACCGGATGTAGAGAGGTGAAGTATTAGAATATCTTATCTAAACGTGCTCCACGTGCCAAGTACGCGTGGAAGAAGGCTACTGTTCGTTTATTGAGGTCTCCCTCCACAGTTAACGCAACCGAATATAGTAGATTAACCCATAGAAAAACAGCAGGATGATGGCCAGAAGTACGCCTAACCCTATAGGCCTTCTATAGAGGTTCTCATCATAGTTCATGTGTCTTAACTCGGTAATCCTGGACTCTAGATTCTTCAACGCCTCCGCCCTCTGCTCGGACGGTCCGGAGATACGGTACAATCCGTTCACAACCTTCAGGTGGAGGTACCTCAGTGCTATCTCGGGCAGCAGGATGGGATTTCTGCTCAGGCTTGTAACGCCGACCACCATTCCGGCCACGGACCTCTGAAGGGCGAGCCTGAGGTTCTGCAAGGGATGAATGCAGAACCAAAGGAGCAGGAGGCCTGGCTTTCTATAAAACCAGTCTGTGTCAAGGCTCATGGTAGCCTCTCCTCCAAGTTTATCTATGTAGATCCAAAATGCAGCTGCTGTTAGTAGTAATAGCTGCATCATGGTGACTACATGGTATGGTGTGTAGGGATAATAATGGACGGGATAAGGGAGAAGATCATAGAGGACCTTGGGATAGACGCCGGTATAGATACATAAAAAGGCGGTCATTCCCATGGCTATCAGCATATTCAGGGGAGGCTCTCTTGCCTCTACCTCATCTATTTTTTCCCCCTCGGGAACCCTTCCAAACCAGGTACCGTAGGGAAGCTTTAGACCTGTATGGAGGAATGTTCCTATAGAGGCCAAGTGCAGCAACAGGTATATCATTGGTCTATGGAGCTCACCTGCTGCAGCAACAACCATGCTCTTGCTCACAAATCCATTAAAGAGCGGTACTGCTGAGATAGAAAAACCACCTATCATGTATAGGGAGAGACAAACGGGCATCTGCTTGTGTAGATTTCTCCCCTGCAGCTCAGTGAGCTTTCTTCTCCCCGTTACGTGGATTACTGCTGCGGCTCCCATGAAAAGCAGGGCTTTATACAATATGTGGCAAAAGGCATGGGCGGTGGAACCATTCATGGCCAACTCCGACCCCAATCCCACACCGCATACCATATATCCCACCTGGCTGATGATATGGTAGGCAAGGAGCCTTCTGATATCGTTTTCAAGCACTGCATAGACTACTCCATATACCGCCATAATGGCACCCAGCCAGACCAAGAGTTCAACCCCTGCGAATGCCCTTAAAAGTACATATACAGCACTTTTGGTCGTGAAGGCGGTCAGAAATACCGACCCGGTAACAGTGGCCTCTGGGTAGGAATCAGACAGCCAGGCATGAAAAGGAGGCACAGCGGCATTGATGATAAAACCCAACAGTATGAATTGGGAGGCAAGCCCTCCATATTGTATAGGATCAAAATGCGTAGATCCCGTATTTACCACATATATGATGATGCCAGACAGGAGGGCACAACCACCGAATATGTGAACCATGATATATCTGAATCCGGCATCAAGGGCAGCTGAATCCCTTTGATACCAAATGAGAAATACGGAGGAGATGGCCATGATTTCCCAGAACGCAAACAGGGTAAAAAGATCGCCCGCAAAGGTAACCCCGAGGGCACTTCCTATATAGAGAAAAGCCGCCACATGTTGTCCAACATCCCGCACGTGGAGGGCATACACCATTCCCAGGAAGGCCATAATGACGAACACATATCCAAAACACATGCTGAGCTTATCGACCTTACCCAAAATGAGGTTATATCCCAGGAAGTCATAGATCCAGTAGCTACCTTTGGGCATATAAAGCAGGTCTATGAAGGCTATCACGGGAATGAGGAGTTGAAGCACCTGTCTTACCCTTCTATCCCTTAAAAGGGGAATCAGAAGGGCACCCAAAATGAATATGAAGGCCGGGGGTACTATCTCAACCATTGTAGTAATCCTCGTCCTTCTGGATCCAGTGGTGGCCTAGGGCCTTTGATCCCAGCACAATCAGAATACAACCAACGAATCCAAAAATGGCATCAAAGGCCGGGAGCTTCTCCCACCAAAAGTGCGGATGTTCAGGCCGGAAAAATAGTCCAATCAAGATACTCAGGCCAATGCCAATAAGAAATATATATTTCAAGATCTTTGCCATTCACACCCCCAAGGTAACATCAAAGCCCGGGACATGGATGTCCCACCAAGAAGCTTAAAAATCAATAGGTTATGCTATCTATTACACGGCCCTGTTTACACCCCCCCAAGTATCTTCTCAGCTGCCACAGAGGCTATATTGAAGAAATTAAAAAAGGCATTCGGAAAAATCCCCAGTATAAGTGAGATAATCGCCGTTACCACCAAGGGCACAACCATCTTCATTGAGGCCTCATCAAGATGTGGATTGACAACCTCTTGAGGGCTCTTGAAAAATGAATTGTAGATTATGGGAAAAAAGTAAGCTACATCCATCAGGGCACTGATAAGCAGAACAAAAAGAAAGAAGACCTCCTTGGCCTCAAGGGAACCCATTGCCAAGTACCACTTACTGATAAATCCACAGATAGGTGGAGTTCCCGCAATGCCCATAGCCCCAATAGCAAAGGCGCCCATGGTCAGGGGCATCTGCCTGCCAATCCCATCGAGTTCACTTACATTTTCCTTATGCGTCTTTACGTAGATAGCCCCGGCAACGAAGAATAGGGTTATCTTCATAAAACCATGGCTGGCCATATGAAATATGCTTCCTGTGATAGCGCTTGGAGTCAGTAGGGCAGACCCCATGACGATTATGGCAAGGTTATTTATGGTAGAGAATGCTAGTCTCCTCTTGAGATTGTCCTGGGCAAGTGCGTACATGCCTGAAACAATAACGGTAAACGACGCAAAGTAGGCCAGTACAAGCCACAGATCAAGTTTATGTAAAAGTTCAGGGCCAAAAACGTAGAGGATAATCCTCAGACAACCAAAGACACCTGCCTTAACCACGGCCACAGCGTGAAGGAGGGCACTCACCGGTGTTGGAGCTATCATGGCCGTGGGCAACCATTCATGCAATGGCATGAGCGCAGCCTTGACGCCAAAACTCAAGATCAGAATAACGAACAGAAACATAAGCGTCGCTGGTGAACCATGGCCCAAAAGAAAACCACCCGGTTTGAAGTCAAGGCTTCCCGTAATGGCGTAAATAAAGACTATAGCAAATAAGATAACAACACCTGCCGTAAGGGTGTATGCAAGATACTTTCTGCCACCCATGATCGCATCCTCAGTCTCCTTGTGGGCGACTAGGGGATAAGTGGATACCGTCAGAATCTCATAGAATATAAAGAGGGTTAAGAGATTGCCCGCAAAGGCGATGCCCATGGTTGCAGAAAGGCAGATGGCAAAGTTGAAAAAATACCTTGTCTGTGCGTGCTCATTCAATCCCCTGACGTAGCCTATGGAATACACCGAGGTTACAATCCATAACGCGGATGCAAGAACACCGAAGAATAGACCGAACTGGTCCACCCTGAACTGTAAGGATACCCCTTGGGTAAGGAGGACGATGGTATATTCTACTGTACGTCCCTGTAAGACAAAGGAAACCATGGAGATAACGATACTGAATTTGAGGACCGAAACCAGAATGGTCCAGAATTCCCTTAGGTTTCTATATCTCTCCCCCGTGAAGATTATGAGCAGGGCCCCAATAAGGGTCACGAGAACAGCCAAAAGTGGTCTAATGGAAACGACTATCTCCATTGATCATCCCGTATTGAACCTTCAAAAACAGCCGGGGACAGCAAACCGAATTATAGTAGAAATAATCTCGCCGCTCATGATACCGAGCAACAATATTCCCGCTCCTGCAATGAGGATTGGCATCAGCAAGCTCAAAGGGGCCTCTTCAGTTGCAATAGCCAATTCCGATCCTCCGCCGGTGTATTCTTCACGAGGCTCAAGGTATGCATTCTCTATAACTCTGAAAAATAGGATAACAGCTAAAAGGCTGCTTATCAGCAACACGGCCACAAAAACCCACTGACGTGCATCAATTGCGCCAAGGACGAGATACCATTTGCTGAAAAACCCGCAGGTTGGTGGAATCCCTATCACCGACAGCCCTGCTATGACAAAGGCTGCCATGGTGAATGGCATCTTTCTGTGCATATATCGTAATTGAGGGATCTCCCTGCTGTGAGACCTATACATAATCGCGCCGACAACCAGAAAAAGGGCAAGCATCATAAAGGAATCGTTGAGTATATGGAGGATAGCGCCAGTCAGCCCATTCCTATTTGCGAGCCCCACCCCTAAGGCTATATAGCCCACTTCACTCACCAAGATATAGGCAAGCATTCTCTTTAAGTCCTTCTGGGCCAAAGCCAATATTACACCGAAGAGTATGGCCCCTGCAGCCATCCAGCCGAGAATGGTGGTTGCGGGGATCAATTCTACAGAGAAATGGGGCTCAAATACCGTAAACATAACCCTTATCATCACATATGCCCCTACCTTGGTCATCAGGGGGGCAAGAAGGGCACTCACCGTCGACGGGGCATAGGTATAGGCATCTGGAAGCCACACATGTAAAGGGAAAAGGGCCATCTTGAGGCTCACTCCCACTAGGAAAAAGGCAAAGGCAACCAGCACCACCTTGGAATGGTACAGATTAGGTAATATCTGAGATAGGTCCGCCATATTAAGGGAGCCAGTAGATATGTAAAGGTAGCCTACGCCAAGTAAGTAGAAGCAGGCACCAATTGTACCAAAGATCAAATAATTGAAACTCGCAAATGGTGCACCATCTTCTCCTATGGCTATAAGGGCATATCCCGCAAGGGATGCAATCTCCAAAAACACATAGAGATTGAACATGTCACCGGTTACCACTATTCCTAAAAAGCCCGTTACCTGGAGGAGAAAAACGCAATAGAAGTAAACGATCTTATCGGGCAGTTCCCGTTCTACACTTCTCTTGGAAGAGATACCCACAACCAAGCTGATAAACGATACAATGACCAAAACAAAGGCATTGAGATGATCAACAACATACTCAATGCCCCATGGGGGTTCCCAATTTCCAAGATAGTAATGGATGGTTCCGGCAGTGAGAACCGTATATAGTGTATCCAGGGACGCAAGGAAAGAGGTTGAAAGGGCACCTATCGTGATTGGATAACAGAGGCCTCTCCTCCACCAACCAAGGAGAAGGATGAGGAATGCGAATATCAGGGGGATAACAACCACTAAAGCAGGGGATTGCGGGACCATTTCCGTTGCTCTAAGATCTCATCTTCCTCTAATGTATTATATCTTCGGTAGATAGCTATTACTATTGCCAGTGCAACTCCCAGGGTACTTACCATAACAACGATGGCTGTAAGCATGAGCACATGCGGCAGTGGGTTCACGTAAGAAGCCGCCTGAATCTGATGTATCCCGTGGTCATGCGCATGCTCGACAATCGGTAAGGTCCCTCCCCTTTTCGCAGCGGTCGAAATAAAGAAAAGGATGATTGCCGTTTGAAATATGTTGATCCCGATAATTTTTTTGACGAGGTTTCTTTTGCCAATCATGGCGTAGAAACCAATCATCATCAGGACAATATAGATCCAGTAATTATACTTACTAATTATGAAATCAAGCATCTCAGCCTTTCTGTCTTCTTCTCATCCTCAATATGAGGATACAAGAAACACCGGCTGTGAAGATGACGGTGGTCTCTCCAAGGGTGTCATAGCCCCTGTAATCTGCGAGCACCGAGGTCACGGCATTCGGTGTGGCCGTCTCCTCCAGAGTCTTCTCCAGATACCGTGGTGAAACATGTGTGCTAGCCGGAGACTGAGGATCAGCCCAGTCAGGCATATCCTGAGTACCATAAAAGAGTAGTATCCCTGTTACAATCACCGTTAGAAGCGCCAAGGCCCTCAATCCTTGCTCCTCCTTTTGGTTTTACTCAGTGCCCCAATGAAGAGCACAGTTCCTATGCCCGCACTAACGGATGCCTCGGTAAAGGCAACATCAACCGCGCCCATCTCCGCCCACAAAAGGCACATGAAGAAGCTATAGGCACCGAGTATGATGACAGCGCTCAGAAGATCTCTTACGGAAATGGCGGTTACGGCGCATATCAAAACAAAGAGCAAGAGTACCAGATCAAAGGCAGCTATCACATTGGCTCTCCTTTCTCTCTAAGCCATGGCTCGTGGCCACATCTCATGGCTGCTCTGGAGATGGCATGGGTGGAAGTGGGTTGAGCAAGGAACATAAATACTGCTATAAAGATGAGCTTCAAACTGGTGAGGGAAAGACCTTCATAAATACTGAGGCCAACAAGGGATAGGAGGACCGCCATAGTATCTCCTTTACCGGTTGCGTGGAGTCGGCAAAAGAAATCTGGAAAGCGTAACAGCCCGACAGTCGCTGCCAAAAAGAAAAAGAAACCTCCCAAAAGAAAGGGGATGGAAAGTATTTGTTGGACATGCATCAGACCTCACCCTTCATCTCTAGGTATTTAGCTACGGTAATCGTACCAATGAAATTAAGGAGGGCATAGACCATACTAATATCTATAAACATCTCCACCCGGTTGTAGATAAAGCCCATCAACAATAATATAACCAGTGTCTTGGTACCAATGGCACAGATGCCTGCAATCCTGTTCAGGACACCTGGACCAAATGATGCCCGGTAAAGACAGAGAAGAACAAGGGCAAACAAACCCATTCCGAGCCATAAGAAAAACCTATCCATCTCCTTCCCCCAAATCTTCCTCATCCTTTGGAATGTCTCCGCCTGTGGTTATGTCAAAAAAGATGGAAAACATGACTGCCATGACGGCAATCCCAACTCCAATCTCAACCCCGAGTATACCGAGAGACCTTGCCTGCGCCGGTATTACCTTTAGAATGCCGGAGAGCTTCCCGTAATCCAGGTAGTTGCTTCCCATAATGAGACAGAGTAATCCGATTCCAGAATAGATGAGCAAACCAAACGAGCTGAATAGCCCCGCCTTCGCTTCAGACATCCTGGCCTTGGCCTCCTCAAGACCATGGGTTAGTAAGTATAGGATAAAACTTGCACCCAGGATGACCCCACCCTGGAAGCCTCCCCCGGGGCTGTGATGGCCGTGCATAATCACATAGAGGGCAAAAAGCTGGATAAATGGTATCAGTACCCTGGCTACTGTCCTTATAATGACGTCATCTGTAGCCCTTGTCATTTCTCGTCACTCCCTAAAATAACGAATGACAAACAATGGGTAATGAGTAACCTGATCACTTGAGTGCCCCAAATATCCGTGATACGTCCAATACGTCCTGAATATAGACGTGGTCTGCCTCCATTAAAACATGAGCGATCTTATCTTCCATCTCTCCAGTATTAAGATCATATGCAACCTTTCTATCCAGGGCATGTACAAAGAATTCCCCTTCTCTAATATCAACAGTAATAGTACCCGGGGTAAGGGTAATGGAATTGGCTAGGGCAACCCAGGAGATGTCACTCTCTAATTTTGTCTTATATCTTACTATTTGAGGATCTACAGGTAGCCTTGGGGATAGCGCCAGGTAGGCCACGTGCAGGTTCGCTCTGAATATCTGGCTCAGAAACCAGGGAGCAGCAGAAAAAAATCTGCGAGCCCTAGTCCTAAAGTCTCCGAGCCTAACGTTCAAAAACAGTAGGTCATGGGAAAGATAAGCAACAAGAACTGAGCAAATAATGCCAAGGATAAAATGAAAGGAGTCAAAACGGCCTGAGAGCAAGACCCAGAAGGCAAAGAGGAGAAAGAATGTTAAGGCGAAATTCCGTAATGCTAATCTTGTTTGCTGGGCACCTGATAGAAGAGCCCTGGCCTCTCGTTTTTCTGCCAAGAATTTCGTTTCACTGGTGAATTTAGCAGAAGTGTATAGTAATTCTCTAGCCTCATTTCTGGCCTTTTCGTCGCTTCTAGCCTTTTCGAGAATCTCGAAGGCCTTGTCTATGGCTTGCACTAATATGGTAACTTCCATATTGCATCAAGGAATAATCAAAACGGGCACCGTTGCCTTTTCTGCTACCCTGTAAGATGCAGAACCCCAAAATATCTCTCTAATAGTACTCTTGCACCCAGTTCCCATCACGATAAGAGTAGCATTATAGTCCTTTGCAGCTAATAAGATCTCTTCCGGCGTCTTACCAGCATAGATATGGGATTCGGCATCTATCTTCTCCCTTAAGCATATCTGCCTGATCTCCTCGATCCTCGCCTTAAGTTGCCGGATGTCTTTAACAGTCGGCTTCTCATTTAAGACATTAACGATATCCAGCACCCCTATAATCTCCTTCAAAGCTATTATATAGTCCAACGCCCTTTGAGCTGGAGCGGACCAGTCGGTTGCAAGGACGACGCTATCAAATATACCCTTTTCGGCGTAGCTTCCTTCCTCATCATTTTCGTAGCTCAGCAGCAGGGGGAGGTGAGCATCCCTTATCAGATTTTTCGCTGTAGAGCCTCTGAAAGACCCACCCTTTTCCCTCTTGATGTTGGCCACAACAAGGCATATATCTTCCCTCTGAGCTGTGTCTACGCTCTTAGAAACAAAGGATCCGAATGCCTTAACTCCCTTCAGGTTAATCCCCTGTTGGGATAATCTCTCCCTCAAACCATCGGGTGGACGGTTTGAAAACAGGATTATCTCCTCAAGTCCAATCTTCTTTATACCCAGTAACCCTTCAAATATATGATAAGGTGGCTCTCTGAGATTTGTTGTGAAGAGGACCTTCTTTATTTCCATAATCTATGTTATTAGACCCCAGCAGGTATAACAAGGATAGGTAAATCTGATCTCTCTGCCAGCGCATAGGAAACACTGCCTGACCACCGCTCCTTCCAGATGCCCTTGCTTTTCATTCCCACAACGATCATAGTCACTCGGTGCTCAGAGGCCCCCTTCTCGATCTGCTCCTCTGTATTGCCGATATAGAGATGAGGCCGTGCATCGATCCTCTCTTTCGTGAGCACATCACATACCTCGTCAAGTCTCCTTTTATGCTCCCTCTCCACTTTCTGCACCTCCAGCTTTGACAGCTTCCCAATAGCCTTTTCGCTGAGCACATGCATCAAATCCACTCTCTTCACGGTACCTTTCAAGGCGAGGACAAAGTCAAGGACTTTTTCCGAGGACTCAGACCAATCAAGCCCTAGTAGAAGCCTCTCAAATGGGTTCTCACCCACCTTCCCTGATTGGGAGATGTAATTGTAAATCAACACAGGCCTAACTGTCCTTCTAAGAAGCTCCGATGTTTCCGAACCGGAATACAGTTCCTCCAGTTTACTCCTTTTCCTCCGCGCGGTCACGATGAGATCCACCCCCTCATCTTCAGCAACAGACAGGACTTTCGGGACGGTATTGCCAACCGCTATATGGGCCCCCACCTCCATTCCTTCCTCAAATAGCGTCTCCGCCCAATCAATAAACCGAATATCGGCTATCTCCCGTAGCTTCCTCTCTTCCTGCTTGAGATAACCGGTACCCCTCCTCATGGCTACCTTATCCCTATGTATCACATGGAGAAATACTACGTGGTTCAGCCCCGCCTTTCTCAGCCCCATCAACGATTGTAAGGCATCCAACCATAACTCCTCAAACTCCGAAACAAAGAGGATCTTAGTGATCTTCATAGGAACCCTATCCTCTTGCCCTGAGTTAGCCCAGGACTTTCTTCAGGATCTCAGCCAGATCCTCTGGCTCGACCGGCTTCTCGAGGTAGGCCTGGGGTTCAGGTACAGTTTCATCACCAAACTCGGTCAGGGCCTCCTGTGACCGCAGAAATGTCCTCTTGGAAACTGCAGAGAGCATAATAACCGGGATATCCTTCAGGGATGGATCCAACTTCAGTTCATGATACATCTTAATGCCACTTTGTTTTGGCATCAGTATATCCAGGATTATGAGATCTGGCTTCTCTTCTGCTATCTTTTTCATCCCTTCCTCACCATCCTTGGCCAGGATCGGCGTATACCCGTTCCTCTCTATGACGGCTGACACAAACGTCCTTGTGTCAATATCATCTTCGACATTGAGTACCTTTTTGGCCATGGTCAATCTCCCCTTTGAAGAGTTTGTTGAGTTCGTTGAGTTTATTGAGTTTATAGGGTCTTAACACAAGAAACCCAACAGACACAAGAAACTACCTTTTGTAGGGCTTTCCACGTGTCTCTTGAAATGGTAGGTAAACGGTGAAGGTGGTTCCATTTCCTTTTTCAGAGGCCACGTGGATTGTCCCTCCATTCTCTTTAATTACCTTTTCGGTGACCAAGAG
>Ga0209636_10001312_pt1 | contig 24900 bp, 16 predicted proteins | sample DeeMarSWOR152_54_FD_187464 | JGI IMG/M metagenome (GOLD analysis project Ga0209636, IMG submission 187464) | Marine sediment microbial communities from White Oak River estuary, North Carolina - WOR-1-52-54 (SPAdes) (version 2) | ecosystem: Environmental > Aquatic > Marine > Intertidal zone >...
CTCTGGAATCATCCAGAATAGATGCCCATAAGGCAAGCCTCTCGAATCTTGAGAAAACGATTGATTCCCTGTTTCATAGAGAATAACTGCTAAAAATTGCCAACCCAATAACAGAGGCAACCTGATGAAAAGACATGTATTTACCATACGAGATTGCCACGATTCGCTCGCAATGACACAACCTAATATCGCCACTCTGTATGCGCAATGATACAGTCACACCGCTCTGGATCAAACTCCAATTTTTAATCGAATAAATTGCATAAAAAGGGAGTATGTTAAATGTTGAGAGTCTTTGCTTTCATTTCTTTATCTCAGAGCAAAGCTGTGTTATCATAACCGCATTCAATCCAGTTAAAGGAGGTTTATATGAGTAACGATTTTCCAAATCTGGAAATTAAACTCCCCAAAATCAAAACAGGAGTCATCAAACTCATTGTCGTGGCTGTGTTTATTCTCATCCTTCTCGCTAGTTCAGTCTACCAGATAAGGCCAGAAGAAATAGGCGTAATCCTCCGGTTCGGTAAGTTCGTCAGAACGACAGAACCCGGTCTTCATGTCAAGATTCCTCTGGGAATAGAGCAGTTGTGGAAAGTTCCTGTCCAAAGGCAGCTCAAAATGGAGTTTGGCTTCAGGACTGTGACACCTGGAATCAGGACTGAATACAGAGTCACGCCCGCTTCCCAGAGAGAAGCGGTGATGCTCACAGGTGATTTAAACGTGGCTGTGGTGGAATGGATAGTCCAGTACAAGGTCAAAGATGCTTACAACTACCTGTTCAAAATCAGGGATGTGGACAGCACCTTCCGCTACATGAATGAAGCTGTTGTGAGAAAAGTCGTCGGAGACAATTCAGTAGACGAAGTCATCACTGTCGGCAGAGCCAGAATCGAAGCAGAGGCCAGAGAGGAACTCCAGAACCTCTGCAACCTGTATGAAATCGGCATTGAAGTCAACCAGCTCAAGCTCCAGGATGTCAACCCTCCTGATCCGGTCAAGCCTTCCTTCAACGAAGTGAATGAAGCTCTCCAGGAAAAAGAGAGAAAAATAAACGAAGCTTACGCAGAATACAACCAGGAAATCCCCAAAGCGAAGGGTGAGGCTGAACAGATGATCAGGGGAGCTGAGGGTTATGCCATGGAGCGGGTGAACAACGCTCAGGGAGACGCCAACCGATTCAGAGCTATTTACACAGAATATGCTCGCGCTCCCCTGGTGACCCGAAAGCGGCTCTACCTTGAAACCATTATTCAGATTCTCCCCAAAATCAGCAAAAAGATCATCTTTGACGAGAAGCAGCAAAATATTTTGCCCCTACTGAACCTGGGAGAGGAGGTGAAGAAATGACCAAACCAGCAGTCAAGATTCTTATTGGGATTTTGGTTTTCCTTATCATCATCGTCCTCCTCAATTCTTTTTACGTCGTCTCAGAAACCAATCAGGTGATTATCACCCAATTTGGAGAACCCATCGGAGATGCCACCACCAAACCCGGATTGCACATGAAAGTCCCCTTCATCCAAAAAGCCAATTACTTCGAGAAGCGCTGGCTGGAATGGGATGGAGATCCCAACGAAATTCCGACCAAAGACAAAAAATACATATGGGTGGACACCTATGCCCGCTGGAAAATCAGCGATCCCCTGGTTTTCTTCCAGAGATTGAGGGATGAAAGAAATGCTCATTCAAGAATCGATGATATCATAGACGGTGAAACAAGAAATGCGATAGCCAATTATGATTTGATCGAGATTGTCCGCTCTTCTAACCGCGAATTCGAACAAACCGAAGAAACAGCTATTCTCGAGATTGCCTCTATCATTCCCAAAATTGTCACGGGAAGAGAAAAAATCGCTCAGACCATCCTGGAAAAATCCTCTGAGATCACTCCAGATTTTGGGGTGGAGCTGAGAGATGTCAGGATCAAAAGAGTCAACTACGTTGAAGAAGTCCAGAGAAAACAGTTTGACCGCATGATCTCTGAGAGAAAGAGAATTGCCGCCAAGTACCGCTCCGAGGGAGATGGAAAAAGCGCTGAGATCCGGGGTGAAAAAGAGAGGGAGCTGAAGAGGATCACGTCCGAAGCTTACAGGACTGCCCAGGAAATCAAGGGTAAAGCGGATGCGGAAGCCACAAAAATCTACGCACAAGCCTATAACCTCGACCCGGAATTCTACCAGTTCATGAAAACCCTGGAGACATACATCGCCAGCCTGGACAAAGAGACATGGCTGCTGCTTTCTACAGACGCCGAATTCCTCAAATACCTGAAAAGTTCAAACAAAAGGTAAAACAAGCCGTCGATAACTCAGGAAAGAGACAGTTCATCCAGCGATTCAATTAAAGCAGGTAACAACAGGTAACGAGGATAAGGGTCGCATCTTAACATTTGACATTTCTCAGTATTAATAGATTTATGGGGACAGATCCGGCATTAAATATTTTTCTTATTTATTCACTTGATAAACGTTTAAGAGAAGTTCTTCAGATAAAAATCCTCAATAAGAAATGTCAAATGTTAAGATGCGACCCCTAGGATCTGGGTCAATCTTTCCATGGAGATGTTGCTGCCTGTGAGTATGAGCGCCACTTTCTTGCCCTTCAGCCTGTCTTTTATCTTGAGGGCAGCCGCCAAAGGAGCCGATCCGGCTTCCTCGGATAAATTCCTGATTAGCTCAAGATAGTGAAGAATGGCCTGGACCATCTCTTCTTCTGAAACGAGTATAAAATCTGACAGGAAATCCTGCAGGATCTCCTGGGTCAATTCATACCCCATCTTTGTCATCAATCCCTCAGCCGCGGTTTCCATCTTATCGATGACAATCTTTTTATTCTTCCATGAAAGATAGGCCGCTGGGGCTTTTTCCGCCTGGACAGCGATTACCTGGGTCTTGGGGCTTACTACTTCCTTGACCAGGCAGCATCCTGAAGCACCGCTTCCTCCTCCCACTGGAACGATGATGACATCCAACGATGGGCAGTCTTCGAATACCTCCAGAGCATAGGTGGCCACTCCTGCGATCAGATATGGCTCATTGGCGGGATGAACAAATCGCGCGCGCCGCTCCCCGGCTAGCTTTTCGGCATATTCTTTGGATTCTTCAAAAATACGCCCGAAAAAAACGATGTTCGCTCCAAGGGCCTTTATGGCTTTCACTTTAAGCGGATTCGACTTTTCAGGCATCACAATCGTTGCCGGGATTCCAAAAAGATTCGAGGCATAAGCGATGGAAAGTGCATGGTTTCCGGTTGAGGCGGTCACCACTCCTCTTTCTTTCTGTTCGCGATTCAAGCTGTGAATCAGGTTGATCCCTCCTCTGGTCTTGAATGCACCTGTAGGCAAAAAATTCTCATGCTTGATGTAGACCTTTGCGTCCAGAATTTGATTTATCTGCGGGTAGGAATACATTGGAGTCCGAGGGAGGAATTCCTTGATTAAACTCTTTGCCTCTAAGATGTCTTGGAATGTCGGTCTTTCAGGTTTCATCATCACCACCTTATAGTCATTCTATACATCCGGCTCTGTCAGTGAAATGAAAAATGCGAGCCGCTTTCAGGATGCGGTCGCCAGCCTTGGTTCTTCTAGGCTCCGCTTGCGAAAAGAGAAATCTTACTTTTTCAGGAAATCGACTAAGTTGAATTTATTCGGAAAGAGAGCTGGTGTTCCACCTGTATGAAGAAAAATGACATTGTCTTCTTTCTTAAAGAAACCCTTTTTAATAAGGTCAATCAGGGCCGTCATGGCTTTCCCTGTGTAAACGGGGTCCAGGAAAATGCCTTCTTGATTCGACACGAACCGCAGAGCATCAGCCACATCCTTATTCATGACTCCATAGCCTTCCCCTATGTACTCATCAAAGACAACCATATCTTCCTTTTTAACCGAAATCTTCAGGTCCATAGCCTGTACAGTGTCCTGAGCAATAGTCGCCACTTCCTCTTTTACTGATTCTTTGTCATCCGAAACAGAAATGCCCAGAATATGCACGTCTTTTCCCAATGCTTTTGCACCAACAGCCAGACCGGCCTGCGTACTGCATGATCCTGTTGCATGAAGAATAGTATTGATATTCAAATCCTGTTCCTCAGCCTGTTCCAGGATCTCTATGAAAGCATTGACATAACTGATTGCGCCTAAAGGTTTCTCCATAGAGCCGCCGACCATCGAACCCCCTATGGGTGCAACATAAGATGTGTTTCCCTTTTCTTTGACTTCGTTCTCCACTTCTTCGATTATTCCCCTCACATCGTCTAACCTCAACACCTTGCCTGCTTCGGCCTCTCTTATTCTGACGTCAGCATCCAGGATAAAATCCAACAGCAGGTTTCCGTCATACTCCTCTGGAAGCTCGTATGTTTTGAAAAGGAGAAGAATCGGCTTTATCCCGAATTTCCTGGCCACTGCAGCAGTCTGGAGACACCAGTTGGACTGCACCGCTGCCCAGGTGATAATCACATCCGCATTCTTATCCAGGGCATCCTGGATGATGAACTCTAACTTGCGCGACTTGTTGCCGCCGAAAGCCAGGCCAGTCAGGTCATCCCGCTTGATATAAATGTTCGGTCCTCCGAGAGCCTGGGAAAGATTTTCCAGTCTCTGCAAGGGAGTGGGTAAAGGTATCAGGTTTTTTTTCGGAAAAGTGTGAATCTTCTTCTTGATCTCAGGGATCGATAAGACCGCCACTTTTTTACCTCTGAAGGATTTATTTTATACCAGAAATGGGAATCCAAATCAAAACAATGGGGACGTTCCCTCTAAAAAAAGGGGACAGGCCCCTTTTTTTGGGACTCTCCCTTTTAGTCATTAACCCAAAAAAGAAGAGGGACTGTATCCCTTTGTAAAGAAGAAAAAGGGGCCTGTCCCCTTTTTCTTCTATAGGCCTTTCCAGGCTTTTTTCAGCTCCATGGCTTTTTCTATTGTCCAGGTTCGGATTCTGTCCCCGTAAAGATAAAAAATGGGGATGGCCACCAGAATAAAAATCGTGGAGCTGATGAGCCCTCCCACTGCGGAGAGGGCCAGTGATGACCAGATATGTCTTCTTCCTTCTTCGACCTGGAGTAGAACCATGGGCAGCATCCCCAGGACAGTCGTGCTCGTGGTCAGGAAAATCGGCCTGACTCTTTCTCTCGCCCCTTTCAGGACAGCATCAAGGAGGGAGAGGCCTTCCTTTCGTCGTAAATTGATATGGTCAACGAGCAGGATAGAATTGTTAACCACAATTCCCCCGAGCAGGATGACTCCGATATAAGCTGCAGAGTCAAAGGTATAATCGGCAACGACAAAAGCCACGAACACTCCGATCAGCGCTAGAGGCACAGCCATGAGGATGAAAAAGGGATGAATAAAGGATTCATACAGAGACGCAAGGATCATGTAGATGATGATGAGGGAAAAGATGATGGCAAATACGATTTCTTTCTCCTCTTCCTCTGTTATCCGCCATGTCTCCTCTAAACTGGCAGAGAAGCCTGGAGGGAGATCGAGCTTAGCAAAAATAGCTTCTTTGAACCTCTGCCCGGCCTTTGCCGGCCCTCTAAACTCCCACATCAGGGTTTGCTTGAACTGCTGGTTCTCCCTGTCTATGGAGCCGGCGACAGGCCTCTCCTCCAGGGTGGAGACGTCCTTTAGCCTCAGAAATTCTCCTGATCGAGTCCGGATGAGTGTATCCTGAAGCATCTTCAGGTCCGTCTCATCCGCCTCAGGAAATTTCATGGAAATCTCCATCTCTTTTCCGCTGATCTTTATGGGCAGCTTCCGCACCCTTCCGCTTATATAAGGAGAAATCTGACTATAAAGGTACCAAAGGTCAATATCGTACTTCCCTAAGGTTTCTTTATCTATTTTTAAGATGTACTCAAACGTATCCAATCCCCATCCCCACCCCCACAGGTTTGATACAACCTTAGTATCCTTGATCCGGGGATTCCTTTTCAGTGTTCGATCGAGAGCGGATGTAATCTCGCCTAATTTTTTCAAATTGTAGCCAAAAAATGCAATGCGCGAGTCCCACATGGGACCCGAACCCATAGATGTCGAGTAACTCTGCGGGTCAAATCCGTACACTCCCACGCTTATTCCAGCAAAATTCGTGGCTATCTGGATCAACTCTTCCTTAAGAGCATAAGGCCGATATGAGAATTCTATTTCGGGGGGGAAAGTGATACTAATGTATGCTCTTTCGGGAAAAACCTGAGTCTCCATTTTTTTCTCGTATTCCTTATCTAAGACCTTTTCTTCAAATTTTTTAATGACCTCATCTGTTCTCTCAATGGGCGTTCCAGGAGGCATTGTGATATAGACACGAAGCCTCTGTTCTGTCCATCCTCCCCACCAGTCTCCTACAGAGACTTCATCCTTGAACCACTTGTAGCTTCCGTAAAACGCCAAAACGATAATAAGAAGTACAATAACGGGATGGCGGAGGAGAACCCTCAAGCCCTTCTCGTAGGTATCCCGAAACTTTTCCTTTCTTTCCTTCTTGCCCTTCTTCAGCAACCTGGGACTCAATGCCGGAATCAGTGAAAATGATACCAGCATAGAAGCGGCAAGAGCAGAGGCGATAACGATAGCCAGGGGCAGATAAAAAAGCTGAAGACGGCCAGTGAAATAGGCGAAAGAAAAGAAAACGCTCATCGTGGTCAAAGTCGCAGCCAGAACTGGGAGGAAGACCTCTTTAGACCCCTTGATGGCTGACTCAACAGGGGAAGCTCCTTTTTCTCTGTATCGCAGAACATTCTCGAACACGACGATGGAGTTGTCCACAAAAAGGCCAAAGCCTAATGCCAAACCTCCCAGAGTCAGGATGTTTATTGAAATCTTCAGGAAATAAACTAGGTTAAAAGTGATCAAGACGGAAAAAGCGATAGAGGAAAGGACAAGGATGGAAGGCTTAAAACTTCTCAAGATTAAAAAGACAAGGATAAAAATGACAAAAAGGACGATTCCCACTATGAGATAAAGATGTCTCAGGTTTTTCTTGATATCCTCACTCTGGTCAGCCACCGTCCTGAAGACCAAGTCTTGAGGCAGCCCGCTTTTGATCTCTTCCAGCTTCGTCTTGACCGCCTTCGCTATTTTCAAGGTACTCGTTCCTGCTTCTTTCCATACGGTCAATGAGATCGTGGGCTGTCCGTTTATTCTGTTGATCCGGTCTACCTCATCATACGAAGGGTACGCATGAGCCACATCCTTCAATTTGACCGGATTCCCGCCGGAGTACATGACGACTGTTTCGCCTAACTCCCTTATGCTATTGATCGAAGTGGAAATCTTGAATATGTACTCCTGGCTTCCTTTTTGTATCTTTCCGACAGGAAATGTCAGATTCCTGTTACTCACAGCCAGAAAAATCAGTTGAGGATGGATATTCAAAGCTTTGAGCTTATCCTTATCCAGAGCGATTTTAATCACAGGGTCAGAGCCCCCTGTGACCATAACATCAGACACTCCCTTTACAGAGCCAACACCAAATTCAATCCTATCCTTGACCAGCTCTCTCAGTTTGTGAAGAGTGTAATCCCCGGAAATGGAATAGTTGAGGAAAGGATCTTCTCTGAATTCTTCAGGGACATATGGTTGGACGAGAGGGGGATTAACTCCATACGGAAGGTCATCCTTTATCCTGGATATTTCTTCTCGAAGAGCCAGTGTGGCAAACTCCATGTTGGTTTTGGGGTCAAAATCCAAATTAATCGTTGAGATGCTAATTCGAGAGGAAGAAGTGATCTTTGTCACTCCTTTGACTCTGGAAGCTACTTCTTCCAGAGGGGCAGTGACTTGAGCCTGTATGATTTCCGGGGGCACGCCATTCCAGCGCGTAGAGATACTCACACGCGGATAATCCTCCTTGGGCATGAACTCAAAGGGAAGGTTAAGAAACGAGTAGATTCCCAGAAGGAGGATGGCGATAAAAAAGGTAGCTGTGGCAATCGGTCGTTCAATAAATATTTTCATGCTTTAACCCGAGATTTTCTTTTCTCCGCAAGCTCGTAGGCCACAGGAATCAAGATCAACGTCAGGAACGTCGCTAGCATGAGGCCTCCTATGACGGAAATGGCCATAGGCTGCTGGAGCTCAGCCCCCCTTCCTATTCCCAGAGACATGGGAAAAAGGCCAAAAGCGGTCGTGACCGTGGTCATCAATATCGGCCTGAGCCTCACCCGGCTCGCTTCCAGGATGGCTTCCCTTCTGTCCATTCCTTTTTTTCTGAGCTGGTTGGTGTAGTCTATTTTCACGATAGCGTCGTTGACCACAATTCCCGCTAAAACCACCATCCCGATCACAGAAATCACGCTGAGTGTCTGGCCGGTCAAAAACAGAGCCCAGACTGCGCCTATGAGTCCCATAGGAAGAGTGAACAGAATCAATAAGGGATGGACCAGAGATTCGAACTGAGCTGCCATGATCATGTACACAAGGAGGACAGCCAGGCAAAAAGCAAAAATCAGACTCCTGAAAGAACGGCTCATCTCTTCCTGTTCTCCACTGAAGACAATCCTGTAACCGAAAGGCAGGGAAAGCTCGTCGATCTTCTCCTGAATCTCCGGCACCACCTGGCTTATTTTTGTCCCGCGAAGGTTGGCCGTCACGACGACTTCCCTCTGCTGATTTTCTCTCCGAATCTCCTTCGGTCCTCTAACCATATCATAGGAAACCAGCTCCCTTAAAGGGATAGCCGTTCCTTGAAAGAAAATCTGCTCATCCAACAGCGTCTCTATGTTTCCTCTTGTCTTTTCATCCATCCGAACCAGGATATCAAATTTTTTCTCTAATTGTTTAAATTGAGAAGCGAGACTACCTCTGACTGCATTCACGAGGTACCGACTTATAGTCATCGGAGGAATGCGGTATCTCTCGACTGCATCCTTCTTTATCTGGATTAAAAACTCAGGTTTTCCTTCTTCGACATTTGTGTTTATATCTGCAATCCCTCTGATATTCTTCAATTTTGTGACAAGCTCCTCGGCTATTGTTGTCAAGCGGTTGAGGTCATCTCCTTTGACTTTTAATCCAATCTCTGCCGTTGAAAAAGCGAGGAACTGAGCCAGTGTGGATTGTTCTTTGACGATGGAGAAACTGAGATCAGGATATTCTTCCAGTCTTGCTCTGAGGGCCTCGATCGTACTATCCACTTGAGAGACCTGATGAAGCTCCACATAAATCTGTGCCGAATTCTGGGAGACGTCAGGATTAAGACTCTCCATCCCACTCACGACACCAATTTGTGAAAAATGCTTATCGACAGAATCCTGGTTTCCCAGCCAATTTTCGATAACGGAGACAACTCCCACAGTCTGCTCGAGTGAGTAATCCACGGAAGTCCTCAAGTTCAACTCAAACGAAGATGCCTGAGGTTTAGGCATGAGTTCCCTGGGGATTTGAGTCGCCAGGAGCCCTGTCAGGATTAAAAAGGCGAATGACACGGCCAGTACTTTTCCTTTATTATCCAGACTCCAGACGAGAAATTGATGGTATCGAGTGGCGAATTTTTGATAGATGAAATTAAATCCTTTAAAGACACGCTTGAAAATAAAGCGTAAAGGCAAGCCCAGGTAATGGAAAATCAAAAGGAAGAGCTGAAGGAAAAAACTGAATATGAAGTTAAGGGCCAGATAAAGGCCTTTAAACGCATACTTCAGCAGCCATTTCAATCCTTTATAAGCCCAAACGAACGGGTAGAAAAGAAACCTTAATTTAGATTTCTTCCCGACAGCTTTCTTCTCTTCTTCTGTATCCTTAACATCTATTCGCTCAGACTTTTTTTCAAACTCGAATTTCCTTGAGGCCAGCATGGGCAGCAGAGTCAGAGAAACAACAAGAGAGGAAAGAAGCGCAAAGGTCACAGTTAACGCCTGGTCTCTGAACAACTGCCCGGCCACTCCATGCACATAGATAACAGGGAGAAACACGGATATCGTGGTCAAGGTGGAAGCCGTGACAGCCATTCCCACTTCTTTGGTGCCGACGAATGCGGCATCGATAAGACTCTTTCCGAGGGTTGCATGCCTGAAAATACTCTCTGAGACGACTATGGAATTATCGACCAACATGCCAACCCCGAGCGCAAGCCCGCCCAAAGACATGATGTTCAGTGTCACGTCCCTGAAGAAAAGAAGGTTGAACGTGGCTATGATGGCAATGGGAATGACCACTGCGATGATGATAGGTGTCTTCAAATCCTGAAGGAAGATAAACAAAATAAAAAACGCCAGGATTCCTCCGAAGATTATCGACTTGAGGACCGAAGAGATGGCATCTTCAATGTATTGCGCCTGCTCTGTGACGACCAAGACCTCCACTCCTGGGTTTTCCTTCCTGATTTCTTCAAGAACTTCATGCGCAATCCGTGTGACCTCAACCGTGTTGGCTCCTGATTCTTTCCGGACGAGGATCCCGATACCTTCACTCCCATTGAGCTTTGTGATCCCTTGCCGTTCTTTAATAGAATCATTAATATGAGCGACATCCTTGAGCCGAATGATTCCTCTTTCTTCAGTCGTTTTCAGGCTGATATTCTCAATCTCGCTCAAGACCTCAAATTCCCCCACGACCCGAAGCGGGTATTTAAACCGGCCTTTCCTGATCTGTCCGCCCTGAAGATTCTGGTTAAAATCGTCAATCCTCTGGGAAATCTGTTCTATTGTCAGACCGTAGAGAGCGATAAGCTTGGGGTCAACCTCAATCTGGATTTCCCTTTCCACTCCACCGGCTATCTCCGCTGAACCGATTCCCTCTATCTGCTCCAAGCGAGGCTTGACCAACTCCTCTGAAAACTCCTTGAGCTCAAGCAGGGACCTCTCACCGGAAACGGCCAGAATCATTATGGGTTTGCTCTGTGGATCCAGAGGGATGATTGTCGGGTCCTCGGCATCCTCGGGGATATGCGCGCCATCAAGTTTTTCCCTGGTGTGCAGCATGGCGAAATCCATATCCGTTCCCCAGCTAAACTCGAGCGTCATATAGGACTGTTCTTCTTCAGAGACAGATTCCACCCGGCGCAATCCGGGAATACGGCTCACAGCCGCTTCAAGCGGTTGGGTCACGAAAGTCTCAATCTCTTCCGGAGCCACTCCAGGATACCGCGTGATAACGGAGAGCCGGGGGTAACTGATATCCGGCAGTAGGTCCACACTCAACTCTCTCAAAGAAACAAAGCCAAGAAGGATAATCGCGAGAAAAAACATTAAAGTCGTCACAGGCCTCTTAACAGTGATTTGAGTTATTTTCATTTTTCTTTAGCCTAACATTACTAAGGATTTATGGAAGAAGAGAAGCATCCATGAGTTTGGAATGTCTCTTTCAAACTCAAGCTTACCAAATCGCCCTTCCTCCCTGTTTATCTTCTATTATAAAAGCTATCTCTTCTAAAGACAATCTCATCTAATTGTGAACATCCCAGAGAGCCTTCTACTGAATATGACTCTTTCTGGCCTCTCAAAAATCGAAATCCCTGAATTTAAGGTTTTTAATCCTGATGTTGACTCCCATGCGCTGTTCCAGCTTTGCTACGGACAATTTGTAATTGATAATAGCTCTGATTTCATTCTCTCTTGCACTGGCCATTCTTCTCCGGTAGTCAAAAAGCCACTGACTGGAGAGAGTTCCCAATTTATATCTTTCTTCCCCTGCCATAAGCCGTTTCTCTTCCAACTCCCTGTATCGAGTCGCAGCTTCCAGGGCTTTCTCATTGTTCTTCAGCTCTTTAAATGCATCCACAAGCTCGTAATATATATTGTTTACCAACCTCTCTTGTTCTAATAACTTCTGTTCTTTCTGGACTCTGGCCTGCGCCAAACTGGCACGGGAGAATATATTCTCCAGAGGTATTGTTAAATTAAAGATGAGATACCAATTTTCATACTTAAAATTGAAAACATCCCTCAGAGAATCACTCCTGCTTCCTGGAATGACATCTACAACCACTCCAGTGTATGGATTATTATTCAGATAGACGAGCCTGTTTCCTGATTGGCCTGGATACCATAATGAGAATGACAAATTGAGCTCGGGAAGCAGCTGATTCTTAAAATAGCCGATATCGATGATGCTGTTATCGAGCTCTTTTTGCTTGCTTGCCATCTCAGGCCTTTCTGCAAGAGCCGTTTCCATGGCTTCCTCAAAGGTTATTTCCTTTTTTTCAACCGTCGGACTGTCAGTAGGCACAATAGGAGGAAGCGATCCGGCCTCATCCACAGGAAGATTCAATATATTCCTCAGGTTGTCCTCAGCCTTCTGCACCTGGCCTCTATTTGTTATTATGCTGCTTTCCCATCTTGCGACTTCGGTTTCTGACTCCAGGACGTCTGTCGCAGTCCTGGCCCCGATTCGGGCGGCTTCTTGAGTCCTCTTCAAATCCTGGATGCTGTTCTCCAGAGAGGCTTCATTGACTTTGAGAGACTCGATGGCTGAGACCAGGTTCCAGTAGGCGAATTCCACATCATAGATTTTCTGAAGAATAGTGGTTTTTAATCCATAACTGGAGATATCTATTTGATTCCGGGTTTTTCTTATTTCTCTTCTGTTTATCTTCGGACCGAAATTCTTAAGAAGTGGCTGATCCAACCGGAAAGTTAACTCACCTCGATAGGAAGGATTGATTGTGACTAAGCTCTGGGTTGTGTCTGTAGTTGAATTTTCAAGAGAGAGAGAAATCTGGCCTCCTGTTACGATATTTTGTTCGACGCCAAAATTATAACGATAATTGTTGGTGACGTATTCAGTTCCCTGTACCCACCAAGTGCCAATCCGATTTTCTCTATAATTGTTATAGTTAACTTTTAACCGAGGCAGAAAAAAATCCTTAGATTGACGAAGGGAAAATTCTTGAATCTCAGGATTGAAAGCTTCAACGGAAATATCCAAGTTTTTCTCCAGAGCTATTTCCAGACATTCATTCAGAGTCAGACGGATCCCCTCCGTTTTCTGTTCCTGGGCGAAAAGAAAACCAAGGCATAAAACGAAAAGTCCCACAGCACAAAATAATTTTCTCATTTTTTCCTCCTGTAAATGATACGTCTTGGTTGGGCTTTTATAACAAATTTTTTTTCTCTGGTGCACAAAAGCTCAAAATTGGCTGGATAAATTGCATTCACACCCATCATATTTCCCTCTTTCCAAGATAAAGGGTATTCACTTTGAAGTCAAATTAAACTGCAATCGTAACTGTGCAGCTAACTCCCGAAGTTTTTGGTCGAAGACTCAATAATAATACCGATGGATTATGAAAAAGGTTGCGTTGAAGTTATTGCTTATCCGAAATAAAGAATCTTTGGGCCTAAACGAATTCCAGGTGTCAAGCGTAATACATTGCAGTATAATAGATACAGGGATTTAAAATACCGTAAAAGAAGGAATGTCTTCTTAATCTATGGTAACTGAAAAAAAAGGCCACAAATGAGAGATGACTCGGACACAGCCGAATGAAAAAAGAATGAAGGACCAAGATAGAATCATAAAAAGTTTCTTTGTCGTATTTCTTTCGATTATTTTGTCCACCTGCGCACCCAAACAAAAAGTCGAACTCCAACCACTCCAGCTTGAAGAGTTCCAGAATAAAATCGAAGCGGCGGATAGTCTTTTTGAAATTGGTAGCTACACATGCCTCAAAGAATCCTACCAGATCTACCAGGACCTTCTGTCCCTCCCGCACAATCAAAAAAGCACAAAAAAGAAACTCATTAAGACGGCCATCCTCTTGACTATCAGACAAAGAGAACTCGGTGTGCACGACAGCACATATTTGAATGAAGCTTCAGAGCTGATCCAGAATAATCCGTTCTTGTCCGATTTTATGACGTTTGTGGATCTTGCGGACTCAATACGCCCAAGATCCAAAGGTATGATGGGAGATATCATAGATGACAGCCGTCGAGCTGACGCAAGGAGAGATAGGCTTAAGGAAAACATGGAGAAATGGGTACAAGAACTCAAGGAAACATCCGTCACCGAGGAATTCTTTGCCTATCTTTACATGGCTAAGAACTGCCGTCTTGCCTATTCCATAAAAGGAAAGAAGGTTATAAGAGAAGAAATTGACCTGAGTCATTTCCGCAGTATCTTCCCTCAATCTCCGTTGATTCAGTACAAACTGGCACTCTGTCCTGAAGAAGACTCTGAGAGGCTGAAGGAGCTTCTGGCAAAAGAACCGCGCTTTCATGAAATTTACTATTTCCTGGGGGAACATGCGTTACAGCAGAAACTGCTGATTTCTGCTGAGAAGAATTTCCTGGAATGTTTCAAGCACATACCCGAGTCTCTTCCCACTGTTATCTCTCTAGCAAGCATCTACATTGCCTTCGAGGAACTCGACAAAAGCCTGAATTTCTATGATAAAGCTATCGCCCTGGCTCCGGAATTCAGGGATGCTCTTTTGGGAAAGGCCGTTTGTCTGAGCTACCTGGAAAGGTATGACGAGGCGATTGAAATCTGCAATGAGATTTTGAGACTCGGAGGGTACTATCTTGGGGATACCCATTACTGGCTTGCCTGGAACCAGAATGAGCTGGAGAGGTTGGATGAAGCCTGGGAAAGCGTGGAGAAATCCAAGACTTATTTTATCGGTTATACCCAGGTTTTCTCCTTGGCCGGAGTGATTGCATACAAAAGAGAGGAGAAGAAAGTCGCGGAGAAAAACCTTCAAGAGGCTTTAAGGCTGGACCCGAACAACTGCGAAGCCGCCTTTTATCTGGGGAAAATCTATGCAGAGCGTCAGGAATGGGCAAAATCAGGAGAATACTACGAAAAAGCGGCTCTCTGTCAACGTGGGAAAGAATTAGCTCTCGAAAGAAATATAACAGAGATTGAAGATTCAGGTTTTTCTGAAGAAAGAAAACAGATTAAGATCGCTAGAAAGAAAGCCCAGTTGAAAAACACAATCCTCACCAAAGCCACTTTTTTCTACAATGCCGCGGCTGGCTACTTCAATGCCGGGATGAACGAGCAAGCCCTGGAATTGGCCGAACAGGCCTTACTCCATAGCGCATTGAAGGAGAAAGCAGAGGAATTAATCCAAGAAATCAAACAACGAAAATAAGTCTGATAAGTCATCCAGTTTGAATTCTGATGGCATAAAATCTGGGCATATGGGATAAGGCCTCGAGATTAGACATTTTCAATAAGTCAGTAACATTTCTCTATAATTCATGTTTTGATTCCTTCAAAGATTTGATGTCTAATGTCAAGGCCTGACCCCTTAATAAGAAAAATAGAAAAAAACATTAAACGAATCTGGTTTTTTATGCGTACTATTTAATAAAGGACTTAAAGGAGGAGGAGGATGAAGACTGGCCTGAAATATATTCTCGCTATTTCCCTCATTTCACTCTTAATCATGAGCTGCACAGAAGAAAAAAGCACGAAAAAAGCGGAATGGAAGGGAGAGGTGGAGCTAACAAACGGCACGAAAATCATCAAGAACCCTTCTGAGCCTGTCTACGGGGAAATCCTTCTCGAGTTGGAAGAAGAGTTGAGCATCGGACGCGAGGACGATGATAATTATTTATTTTATGACCCTCGAAATATCTCCGTAGATGAACAAAGAAACATATACATCCTGGAAAGAGGCAATCACCGCATCCAGAAATTTAACAAAGACGGCAATTATCTCCGTACCATCGGGAAAGAAGGTCAGGGCCCCGGCGAGTTCGAGAGGCCTTATTCATTGGTTCTGGACAAGAACAGCAATATTTATGTTTCGGATAGAAGGAAAATTCATTTTTTCAATCCTAGCGGTGAATTCGTAAAGACCATTCCTCTATCCGATCAAGTCAATAATTTCTTTGTATCATCCGAGGGAAATATTTTCGGCTTGATGACTCAGAGGATTGAGAAAGAGAGGACTAGGCTTATCGTAAAAATGAACTCCGAAGGAAAAATACTGAAAAATATCGTCCAACTTGCCGAGGTCACTCAGGTCATGAGAAAAAGCGAGAATGTCACTTCAACATTCTCCATCACTCACGATTACAATTACAGCTTATATTTTACTTTCTCGGACAACAATCAGATATACTATGGTGACTCTTCAGAGTACAGTTTTTCTCGAATCAATCTCGAAGGAAATGTGGAGCTAATCATAAAAAAAGAAGAATCTTACCAATCCATTTCTCAAAAAGAAAAAGATAAAATTCTTGAAGCGTTTTCTGAGCTAATCAAACAATGGCCCAAGGGAGTGGTTGAAGAAGCTGTTCAATTTCCGGCTCATCGTCCCTTTTTTAACAGAGTCTTGATTGATGACAAAGGGAGAATTTATATCAAGAAAGTCAAGCCCGTTCTAGACGAGACCGAAAGCCTGGAATTCGATGTATTCAGTCCAGAGGGCTATTATCTCTACAAGACAACCCTTCCCTTCTCGCCGGAAATCATAAAAAACGGATATTTATACGATCTGTACACCTCTGAAGAAACAGGTGAAGTCACAATAAAAAGATATAAAGTCATCAACTGGAATCAAATAGCCGAGGGAATTTAGATTTTCAACCCTCACAAATAAATCTTAACAACAATTTCTTCCCAGTCTTATTCTATGGCTGAATAAAAAATCACAATCCGCATCTTCCCACAAGAATATTTACAATTGTAAAGAAATTTTCTTGTTTATACTCATTCAGCATATTCCTATCTAACTGAAATCAATTAAGTTATCAAAAATAACTTTGGCACAAAAGTTGCAGAATATACTTTGGGAGGGGATTAAAAATGCCTCATAACAAACTAAAAAAGGGAATAATTCTGCATTTCAATTGTATATAAAAAGGAAGGTTCGATGAGGCAAGACGAAAATATTTCCGAAAAGAAGCTCATCGCTTTAGCCAAAGAGGGAGACATGGAAGCATTCGAATCCTTGGTGAGAAAATACCAGAAGAGTATCTATTACCTCTGCCATCGAATGACCGGAGCTCATCAATCCGCTGACGACCTTTCTCAAGAGGCATTTATCAAAGCCTACATCTCCCTCTCTTCATTCAAGGACGGAATGAACTTTTTCACATGGCTTCGGAAAATTGCCGTGAACAACAATTTAAATTTCCTTAAGGTCAATAAGCGGGAAGAGCTTTTGGGAGAAAAGGAAAGCACGATTCCGGATGATGCCTCATCAACCAACCGGGAGCTGCCGCAAGACAAGCTCCAGAGGAATCGGTTAGAGCAAAAATTCAAGGAGGCTCTCATGGTTCTTCCCGCAAAGCAACGCATAATTTTCGTCTTGAGGTTTTATGAAAACCAGAGCTATGAAGAAATATCTCAAATCCTCAATATTCCCAAGGGGACAGTGATGTCCAGGCTGAACCGGGCGAGGAAAAAACTCAAGGCTTTTTTGGCTGACTATATGTGAAGGAGAATCCGATGAGACACGAAAAAATCCAAAAGCTCATAGGAGCCTATCTTGATAAAGAACTCAACCATGAACTAATGAAAGTCGTCGAAAATCATCTGAAAACCTGCCCAAAATGCCAGAGAGAGCATTCTTATTTAAGAAAGTTAGAGGAATTCTCAAGGGAAGTTCCCCAGGTTCCACAGGAAGAAAAATACTGGGCATCATTCCCTTCTCGGATTAAAAATGGAATAAGACAATTTATCCATGAAGGCCAAACGAAGGAGGACAAAATGTTCCAAGATTCTTTTATCCAGGGAGAAAAAAATATCGGTGTTAAAGCAATGGTCTTTCCTCTTTCTGTGACAGCTCATCTTATACTCGCATTGATGCTCGTGATCTTTCCCTTGCTGAATCCGAGTGCTCTGCCTCAAGTGGAGATCTACAGCGCTTTTCTCGCTCCTCCTCCGCCTCCACCACCTCCTCCACCTCCCCCACCCAAAAAAAGCACGACCACCAAAAGAAGAACCCGTATCCGGCCCGTCCAGTCCCAAACCACTGTCGAATCCGGTAAACTCGTCGCCCCTGTCGAAATCCCCGACGAAATCGCCGAAGAAGAACTCTCCGATATCGGTATCGAGGGCGGAGTCGAAGGCGGAGTCGAGGGCGGAGTCGTCGGCGGTGTCCTGGGTGGCGTTGTCGGCGGTGTGCTCGGTGGAGTCGTCGGTGAAGTCGAATCCCCGATACGGGCCGTCGGTGAGATCAGACCCCCCAGGCTTCTCAGAGAAGTTCCCCCAATTTACCCGGAAATCGCCCGCCAGGCAAGAGTGGATGGTATCGTTATCGTCGAAGCCACGACTGATAATTATGGCAGAGTGCAGAACGTGAAAGTAATCAAATCTATCCCCCTTCTTGACCAGGCCGCAGTGGACGCTGTCTATCAATGGGTCTATGAACCCATGGTTATCAATGGCCGTCCCAGAGGCGTTATTTTCATCGTCAGAGTAATCTTCAGATTAAAATAGTCCAGAGAGCTGCATTGTTTTTTAGAGATAAAGGCGAAATTTATCAGAGAATTCAGAGTATCAAATAATTGAAATAAAGAATGGGAATGGATAGAAGACTTTGACGTCTTTTACTTTTCTATTCTCACTTTCGCATCATGGGCTAATGTGAAATGCCCATCGACACAAACCACCTCTCCTTCTTTGACTCCATCTAGGACTTCGATATAATCTTCGTTCTCAAGGCCCACATCGATGTATCTCCACTTGGCTATTCCTTCCTCGACCACAAAAGCCAACTTCCTTCCCCCCGTGCGGACCAGAACGGCCAGTTGAGGAATAAGTAATCTGTCCGTATAAATTTCAGCGGCAATCTCGACATCAGCATGCATCCCAGGCTTGATTGCTTCTTCCGGATTCGGGACCTCGATCGTGACCTTGCATGTTCTGTCTTCAGGATTGATTACCGGACTGATGGCCTTGACCTTCCCTTTGAACACTTTTCCTGGGTAGGCGGAGAACTTCAAGTCCACTTCTCGGCCTTCATGCATCTTGCCTATTTCACTCTCCAGCACCCTGGCTTGAACATGAATCCGGTCAATGTTCACGAGTGTAAAAAGCTCAGTCCCTGTGGTGATATGTTCCTGAGGCGAAACCTGAATATCAAAAACGATGCCTGAAAAAGGAGCCCGGATCTTCGTCTTCTCGAGTTCCAACTGGGCTTCTTTCACTGCAATCTCTCTCTGAGTTAGCATCTTGGTTGCCGACAGGATCTCATCTTTCATTTCTCCTAACTCAATCAAGGAGAGCTCCAATTCCCTACTTGCCTTTTCATATTCCTCTCGTGAAATCTGTCCCGCCCGAAAAAGCTTCCTTGCTGTCTCATACTCATCTCTAGCTTTTTGAACCATCTCTGCATCCACAGTGGGACTCAACTCTCCCTGATCGGCAAAGCGCTTTTCGACTAAATATTCAGATAATACTCTCAAACGTTCAGCTTCCTGTCTCTCAAGGTCTAATCTGAGCTCCTCATCATCCAGCTCAACAAGGAGGTCTCCTTTTCTGACATGCTTGCTTTCTTCCACATTTAGACTCTTAATCGTGCCCGGCACTTCTGCCTTCATGACTACATTCATGTTTGTCATCGCTTCGCCAGGAGACTTCAGGGTGATGATGAGGTCTCCTATTCGTGCCACATCCACTTTCACCGGGAGCGACGCTTCCTGGACCGTCCGTCCTTCTTCAGTAGAGTCTGAGGATTCATCTCCAACCGTCTCAGATTTATCCCTGATAATGAAGACATAAACTAAAGCAGCCACGATGATGACTATGAGCGATATGATCAGTATCTTTTTGGGGAATATCATTCTTTCTCTCCTTCCTGCCTTTTGCTCCGGATACAATTCAACTTTTATATTAAATCTGACAGGAAGAAAAGTCAAACTCAATGGAACAGAAAGAATTGATACTTGACAGAAGTCTATTCAGAGAAAACTACTCGTTATCTTTCTCTACAGCTTCCTTTATGAGCTTAAAGAATTCGGGGACTGCAGCCGTCACTCTGCTCCAACTCGGAAGAAGATTGGTCTTGGATGGATTTTCCCAGAACGCGTCTCCTGCCATCTTTATTCCCACAGCAAAAGCATCCACACATCCCAACTCACTGTGCCGGTCAAATTCCAAGCCATTGATCGCCGCGTCATTCTCGTAACGCACAACAGTCTCTTGAGCAATCTTCAAATAAATATTGCTCAATGTTTTAAAAAATCCTTCTGAAAACTGCACACCTTCCTGAGCAAGGGTTCGGAAAACAGACTTGGCAATATCAACACTCATCTTCAAAACACCTCTGGTCGGATCATCTGGAATCAATTCTTGATGCTTATGTTCGTATGCATCAGCAATGTCGACCTGACATATCCTGTTGAGAGCCATGTTTCTGTAAACCTCGGCTAAAGTCCCAACCTCCAGTCCCCAGTCACTGGGAATCCGCATAGCCATAGCTAAATCCATTCTCATCGCAATTTCTCCGGCCAAGGCATAACGGAAACTATCCAGATAAACCAGGAAGGGAAGGTGCCCTAATATTTTCATTAATGCTTTCATAAAAGGCGTAAAAAACAACCGTGTGGCGCGCCCGTACATTCTGTCCGTGACCCGGCTGTAATAGCCCTTGCAGAACTCGTATTCAGAATGGGGATTGGCCACAGGATAGCAAAGGCGGGCAAGAAGCGGACGGTCATAGGTTACGATATCACAATCATGCAAGGCAATGACCCGGCTTTTTCTCCTGGCCAAAACATAGCCAATGGCAATCCAAACAGCTCGTCCTTTTCCTCTTTCCCCTGCAGATAAATCATTTTCCTCTAATAGTTTATACATCTTTTTCATCCGGGGACCATCATTCCAGATTATTCTGAATCTTTTCAAAGCAGAGAAATGCTTTTTAACTTCATTGAATTGCTTGGAATCTGCTGCGTCCAGACACAAGGCAATTTCGTTGACATAATGCACTTTTTTGAGTTCATTCATGATATTGGGGAGAGCTCCACTTGCATATTCGCGGTAAAGAGAAGGCAGGACTAATCCAATAGGCCTTGACTCTGAAAAACCCTTAAGCTCTTGTTCTACTCTTTTCAGGTTTAATTTTCCCAATTTATGGAATGTAGTGATAACTCCGTTCTGGAAAAAATCTGACATTTTTATCTCCTTGAAAAGAGGCACTAAACCCTTAAAATGAGATATCGGGTTGATTCGTGCTTGGATATAGAATAAAGAAATGAAATTTTTATGTCAATCACTTGCTTTTCATTTAAATCTCGTTGTATTAATTAAAGCTGAGAAGGAGATCGAAGATATCTTTCTCGAGTTCGAACAGCTCAAGCTCTATCTGGTCGAAAACTGGGATAAACGAGAAAGGATTCTTGACATTCACTGAATGATGGACGACAAAACTCTCTTCGACAGCGTTATTAATGTCCCTGAAGGAGGCATTCCTCCAGCAAAGGGCAAAAACCTGATTCTTAACGGCATTCCTCCTGAGAAAGAGCGGAAGATTGACAAAATATTAATCCCTGAACAATACATCAAAGCCAGGATTAAGGCTCTGGCTCGCAAAATCAGTAAAGACTATGAAAGGGCTAAAGAAATAAACCTGGTGACAATCCTCAAGGGGGCCTTTGTGTTCGCATCAGACCTGGGAAGGGAGATCTACAACGTTTCCGGATTGAAAGGACCGGAAATCAAGTTCGATTTCATCAAGGCCGTGACCTATGGTAAGGAAATAAAGCAGACTCAAGAATCACAAAGAAAGGTTCGAATCGAACTCAAATCCCAGGACCTGAGAGGAAAAGATGTTCTGTTGATTGAAGATATCGTTGACCAGGGTTTCACACTCTGGGAGATCAAGAAGAACCTCCTGGAAAAAGAAAAACTGAATTCACTGAGAGTCTGTGCTCTGCTCAATAAAGTCTTAAAGGATCCATCAGTAGAAGTCAGAGAACTAAAAGAAAATTTGACGATTGATTACCTCGGGTTCGAGATCCCTGATCGTTGGATCGCCGGTTATGGGATTGATGCCGGAGGAGATTTCAGGCATCTTCCCTTTATTGTCGCTGTGAAAGAGAATCACTATCTGAACAAAAATAATGAAACTTAAAAACGGGATAAGTTATGCATGATCTCATTCTCACTCAGGGGAATATCATCGATGTCCATTTCCGTAGGGTTTATAAAAGTGATGTGTGTATCAAAAACGGGATAATCACCAGAATCGAGCCCTCATGTAGTAAAAACGCGAAACAGGTCATCGATATCTCCGGGAAATTCATTTCTCCTGGACTCATCGACAGCCATCTCCACATCGAAAGCAGTATGCTCAGCCCCTTGGAGTTCTCCAAAGAAGCTGTGAAGCACGGCACCACATCTCTCTTTGTGGACCCGCACGAGATTGCCAATGTCTGCGGGAGAAAGGGAATCGATTTGTTTTTAAAGCAAGCGGATCTAGTTCCTCTGGATATCTATGTGGGCGTTCCTTCCTGCGTGCCTGCAACTGAGCTTGAAGACTCGGGTGCCTCCATAACTCTTCAAGATATTAAGGAGTTGATTCCTGACAGACGGATCTTCGGCTTGGCCGAAATGATGAATTTTCCCGGAATAATCCATGATATTGGGGATGCAAGAGAGAAAGTCGATTTGGTCTTTGACGCGGGGAAAATAGTGGATGGACATTGTCCTGGTTTAACTGGGGCAGATTTGATGACCTACATCACAAACGGCAAAAACGACAACATTGTAAGGATTATGTCTGACCACGAGTCCATTCATCTGGATGAAGTCATCGAGAAGAACAGGATTGGGATGACCATCGCATTGAGATACGGCAGTGCCACCAAAGATCTGGAAAGACTCTTGCCCGGGCTCCTCGATGCTCACGTGGACCTGGAAAGATTCATGGTATGCTCTGATGATTTAGACCCCATTGATCTTCTCGAAAACGGCCACGTAGACAGGATTGTCAGAAAAACAAGAGACATCATCCTGGAGAACACAAACCTCAATCTTGAACAGGCGACTATCCTGGCCATTGCGCTGGCCACGATAAACCCGTCGAGATATTTTTCAAGATTCCTGAAACTACATGAACACCCAGAAACCGGAGAGATAGCCGTAGGGAAAAAAGCCAATCTGGTGGTTTTTGAGTCACTGGAAGACCTGGATGTCGCCACAGTCATCCACGACGGGATATTGGTCGTATCCGATAGGGAATACACCGGACAACAACCCGATTTTGACTACTCTGAATTCTTGGGGCAGGTCAATACAGGAAAAAAGTTTCACTCAGATGATTTCAAAATCACTCCTCCTGAAGGGATAGCGAACCTGGACGTGAAAGTCATCGAGGTCGTCGAAGATAGCCTGGTAACCGGACTCAACATAATGCCTTTTGTCGTTTCTCATGGAGAACTTCAATCCGACCCTGGAAAAGATTTAGTCAAGATTGCTGTTATTGAAAGACACAAAGGAACAGGCTCTTTTTCCCTGGGTTTTGTCAAGGGATTAGGCTTAAAAAAAGGTGCGATTGCCTCAACCGTAGCTCACGACAGTCATAATCTCATCGCTGCCGGATGCAACGACGAATCCATGGCCAGAGCTGTGAATTTCCTTAGTGAAAAAGGCGGGGGAATGGCTGTGGTCGCAGACAGGCTTGATTATTTCCCCCTGGAGATAGCTGGCCTGATGTCAGCATCAAAGATTGAAAAAGTTGTCAATGATTATACAAACATAAAAAAAGCTGCCAGAAGCCTTGGCTTCCCGCTCGAAAACGCATTCATGACGATGTCTTTCCTCGCCCTGCCTGTCATCCCGAAGCTGAAGATCACCAACAGGGGGTTGGTTGATGTGGATAAGTTTCAATTTGTGAATTTGTATTAAGCATATGGCATATGGGGACGTTCCCCAAGGTGCCACCTTAGCTCATTTAGCTCTTTATTTTTGCTGATTTTGTATAAGTCAACCTATAAGAGATTGATTTCTTAAGCTAAGGTGGCACCTTGGGGAACGTCCCCTTACTTTCGTCAAGACAGAATAGGCTTCATTTCTTGTAGAGAGTCAGACCATGGCCCAACGGATAAAGTCCTGGAAGGGAAACAGGCAGTCTGCCTGTTATGTCAATTTCGCCAAAGAGAGCTTTGGCTGCCGCCTTTTGCGCCGGATTGGCCCATCTGTAGGCACACAAGTAGCCATCGACATCAGGAAAATGGCGCAAAAAATAAGGGCTTCCGAAGGATATCACGATAACAGGAGTGGAGCTCTCGGCGGCCTCCTGGATGAACTGGATATGCTTCTGATTCAGGCCGACACTTCCTTTCCAGGCGCGAAGAGAGGAAAAAAGAGCAAAGACAATAACATCCGCTTCACGGGCATTTTCCATTCCTTCTGCTAAGAATTCGTCTCCCGTGAAAGCATCCGCATAAAAAGTGATGGCCTCCGGACTTCTTTCAAGGATTTCTCTTATAAAAGTTCTACCGTCAAAATAGCCTCCCGGATCACTGCTCAGAGAAAAAACAGCGATTTTTTTATCCTCTCCTAATAAGGGAAGAACGGTTCCATTATTCTTGACCAGAGTGAGTGAATCCTCGAATACACGATCCGCCTTCAGAAGATGTTCCTTTGTGGCCACTCTCTCATCCAGTGTTTTTGTGTCCACTAACTTCTTCTTATGAAGGCCCATACGAGCTTTTGCTTTTAAAATCCTTTTGACAGAGGTGTTGATTCTTTCCTCTGTGATCTGCCCCTCTTTCACAGCCTGGATGAGGGAGTCAATGACTTCATCTGTCTTTGGCGGAAGAAGAATCATATCCACTCCAGCTTTCACAGCCATGAGCGCTGCCTCTTCAGGCTCATAAAGAGTCGTCACTCCCCCCATCCCCATGGAATCCGTAACAATGAGTCCGTTAAAATCCAGCTCATCCCTTAAAAGTTCGGTCATGATGACCGGAGAAAGAGTGGCGGGGAGGTCGGGTGTGGAATCCAAAGCCGGTATATGAAGATGGGCAGTCATGATAGCCTGCACTCCAGCTTCGATA
>Ga0209636_10001313_pt1 | contig 24899 bp, 18 predicted proteins | sample DeeMarSWOR152_54_FD_187464 | JGI IMG/M metagenome (GOLD analysis project Ga0209636, IMG submission 187464) | Marine sediment microbial communities from White Oak River estuary, North Carolina - WOR-1-52-54 (SPAdes) (version 2) | ecosystem: Environmental > Aquatic > Marine > Intertidal zone >...
GGATTCTCCTGGGAAGACCTGGCGGCGATCAAGACCGGACTCCAGAGACGCTTGAGGGACCAAAAGACTGTGCTTCGAAGTACGTTCTGAGGCTGCAGAAACGAACTGAGAGATCATGCCGTAACGACCCGTACTGACCATGCTGAGGAGAAAGTTCCTGGACAAGGGGGATGTGAGATGTGGGATATGCGACATGAGATGACGGAGGTGCGATGTGAAATGGGGATGTGGGATGAGCATTCTGCAAGCATACATCATATATCGCAAATCCCATATCGGCAAATAGACTGATGTTTCACGTGAAACATCTCTTGCCGCCTATGACCTTCTCGGCAAAGACTTTGGACTCCATACTGTGACCCGATGTTAGAAGCGGAAGCAGGTCTCCGACCGTCCCTCCGTCGGAGCTGACGCTGAGACTTGGGGCTCAAGGAATGGCTTGACACCTTTACTGCCCTCTGGTATAAGGGTAGGTTACCATGAATTTATTCACAATATGGACTAGAGAGGAGGGTAAGATAATGAGAAAACAGAATTTCCATCCATATGTCCCCGAATTGATCGATCAGTACAAAAAGGGGAAGCTGAGCCGGCGAGAGTTTCTTCGTTACGCCGCCCTCTTAGGCGTCTCTGTGGGTACAGCCTCGTCCATTATGGGGCTAACCCGACCGAGGGCCGTCTTTGCTGCCAAACCCAAGCGAGGTGGGACGCTCCGGGTCTCCTCTTCTGTGCAGAAGGTTACCCACCCAGCCCAGTTTTCTTGGGTCAGTCCGTCAAACCAACTGCGCCAGGTAGCGGAATATCTCACCTACACGGATGGCAACAATGTCACCCACCCATACCTGCTCAAGAACTGGGAGGTTACAGGGGACCTGAAGACCTGGACCCTGAACCTCTACCAAGGTATCAAGTTCAATAACGGGGATGAGTTCACAGCAGACGATGTGGTTTTTACTTTGAACCAGTGGCTAGACAAGGATGTGGGGTCCTCACTGCTAGGCATGGTCGGGACCTATCTAAGTCCAACAGGGATTGAAAAAACGGATAAATATCAGGTTAAGCTTCATCTTGACAAAGCCGAGATCGCTGTTCCTGAACATATGTTCCACTATCCAGCCCTGGTGCTGAATCACCGGACGTTTGAGGGGGATTTCATCAAACAGCCCCATGGCACGGGTCCATACACGTTGGAACTCTACCGGGAAGGTGAGCGTTGTGTATTGAAACGGCGCAATGATTATCGGCAGAAGGGTGAGGATGGCCAACCTCTACCCTATATGGATGGGATGGAATTCATCGACATGGGACGAGAGATGGCTCCCCAGATTGCTGCCATCAAGGCTGGGGAGATTGACACGATTGACCTCGGTGACGTGGGTGGACCGGATGTCTACGAGGCTCTCAAGGACGATGCTAACATCAATATCCTGCCGGCTACCACAGCGCAGACCCGGCTTCTGCGTATGAGGGTGGATATGAAGCCTTGGGATAACAACAAGGTGCGCATGGCCTTGAAACTCTGTCAGCATCGGGAGAAGATCCTGGCGTTGGCTTATATGGGACAGGGCCGCGAGGGTCAGGATTGTCACGTCTCCCCAGTCCACCCAGAGTATTGTCAGAAGCCTAATCCCAAATATGACCCAGAACGTGCCAAACAGCTTCTGAAGGAGGCGGGGTACCCCAACGGCCTGGACGTAAACCTGGCCGTGGGCAGCGGATGGACGGATGTGGTACGCTACGCCGAGGTTCTTAAGCAGGATGCCGCACCCGCTGGCCTCAGAATCAACATCCAAACCATGCCGAACAGTCAGTACTGGGAGAAATGGACCGAAGTCGATCTCGGTATCACTCCTTGGACACATAGACCGCTCGGAACCATGGTGTTGAACCTAGCCTACATTGCGGACGATCAGGGCAAACCGGTTCCTTGGAACGAAACACGCTGGGTGGACAAGGAATTCTCCACTCTGCTGGACAAGGCCAATGGGATACTGGATGTGGATGAACGCCGGAAGGTATTCTGCAAGCTCGAGGATATCCAGATGACCCGGGGTTCTATCGGTGTCGCTTGGTGGCGAAACGTCTGGACAGTGACCAGAAAGAATGTTCAGGATGCAGAAGGTCATCCCACACTCTACATGCTTTTCAACAAAGTGTGGCTCAAAAAGGCATAGGTTGTGCAGTCAGTGAGGGGGTGTCCGCCAAGGCGGGCACCCCCTGAAAATTCGCTCCCTCACTCTGCTCCGACCCATACCCCCCAAAGCTCAAGGATCAGGAGTAATGGCTAAGTTCGTCACAAGACGGTTTTTGCTACTCCTGCTTACCATGTTGCTCGTCTCTGTGGCGGTATTCCTTATCACTGAATCATCGCCAGGTAATGTTGCACGAAATGTTCTCGGCGCCTTTGTCACGCCGGAGCAGGAAGCCTCCTTTCTGGCCCAGATAGGCCTCGACAAACCGGTTTATACCCGCTATCTCTATTGGTTATTCGGAAGTGACTGGCACGCATCACGGAAGGTCGGTCTGTCACTGAAAAGAATCACCACAGATGCGGGTTTTGAGGAGTGGTGGGCGGTCAGGGAAGACGGTGCCCTAGTCAGGTGGAAACTTCGGGGTGAGGATCTGATTGCCATTGTGAGATTTCCAGATGGCTCCACCAATGAATATGACAACAATGAGAGGTGGCGGGAGGACAAAGGAGGAAAGAGCACGTTTTGGGGCGTGGATACCCAAAACCACATCGTGAAGTGGGAGAAGGGCGGTGGTCGAAAGGTTTGGACTTTTGTCATGGGAACCGGTTGGATGGAGAGTACGGGGGGCCCGGCGGAATACATTCCCCTGAAAAGGGGGTTCATTCGGGGTGATCCGGGGGTCTCGTTGCGAACGGGTCGCCCGGTGTCTAAGAGTATTTTCCTCCGTCTCCGGAACTCCCTGGTCTTGGCAGGAACCGCCTTTGTCATCGTTATGCCTCTGGCTCTGTTCCTCGGCATGCTCGCGGGGTTGAAGGAAGGGAGCACTCGGGATCGTGTGCTCTCTGTTGGGGGCATGATGTTTTCGGTGACTCCCGAATTTGCTACCGGAATCTTTTTGATCCTCATCATGGCTATGTGGCTGGGGCTGGTCCCTGGGGCTACTGTTTTCGGCGAAAAAGCTCCCTGGGAAAGACCCGACATGCTCATCCTTCCGGTATTGACCCTTACGCTCATCGAACTCGGTTACGTTCTGCGTATCACCCGGGCCAGTATGGTGGAGGTGATGAAGTCCCCTTACATTCGAACGGCTTATCTGAAGGGGCTGCCGTACTGGCGGATCGTGTTCAAGCATGCGGTGCGAAACGCTTTGATGGCGCCAATCACCGTTATCATGCTTCACGTCAACTGGCTCATGGGTGGGATCGTCGTTGTGGAGGTGGTTTTTGGCTATCCCGGTCTGGGCAAGTACCTTTTGGACTCTGCCCTGTTTAAGGACATCAATGCCCTGGAGGCCGGGGCTATGATTCTGGTGACGATTGCGGTTCTGACACAGCTTGTGGCGGATATTGCCTATACATTCTTGAACCCTCGTATTCGCTATACCTAGCCGGATTCGTCTACGACCGGGGTGCTCTAGCTACCTGGCATGAGGAAGTGAACATGGTCAGCAGCGGCGCAACAACGACCGAAGAAATCGGAATCGACACAAGAAGGGAACGAACGAGTCGAGTCTGGCAAGCGCTCTCCGTTCTCTTTGCGTCCAAGATTGCGATGATTGGACTCACCATTGTCCTCTTCTGGGTTTTTGTCGCGATCTTTGCTCCATATTTGACTCCCTATGGCCCATTGGATCAGGACTGGAAAGCACCCAATCAGGGGCCATCCACCGCACATATCTTCGGTACGGATGAGCTGGGACGGGACCTCTGGTCACGACTGATTCACGGTGCACGAATTGTCCTGGTGATCATGCCGATATCAGAAAGACTCTGGATACCCGGAGGTACAGCGGTGTGGGGAGTTTTTGTGGCACTGCTCATCGGAACAACACTCGGACTGCTGGGAGGGTTTTGGGGCGGATGGATTGATGAAGTCGTCATGCGACTTCTGGACGCCATGATGGCGGTTCCGATCATTCTTCTCTATATGATCATCATGGCGGCTCTCGGTGCGTCTGCCTTGAACGTCGTGATTGCTATCACCATCGTGGGTACACCGGGTATTGCTCGCCTGGTCCGGAGCCTGACCCTGGATATCCGGACCCGGGAGTACATCCGGGCAGCCGAGACCCGGGGAGAAAACTCCTGGTACATCATGTTTGTGGAAATACTGCCCAACGCACGCGGCCCCATTATTGTCGATGCCATGCTGCGCGTGGGTTATGCCATCTTCGCCATGGGAACGCTGGGATTTTTGGGTCTGGGGATACCGCCACCGTCTCCTGATTGGGGAAGCATGGTTGCCAAGGGAAGAGAGTTCATTCTGGCCGGTAGCCCCTGGGCAGCGTTGTGGCCTTCTGTAGCCATTGCCTCACTGGTGGTTGGTCTGAACCTTCTGGCCGATGGGTTGCGAGAGGAGTCCATGCGCTACCAGTAACACATGACAGCCTCACAAGAAGAGGACAAGATGAATAGAACTGACAATACCGGCGCGGCTGCGGTCCTCGAGGTAGAGAATCTCCGAATTGCTTACGAGACCCGGAAGGGTGACGTGGAAGCAGTTGAGGGCGCCTCCTTTAGGGTCCGAGAGGGGGAAACGGTCGGTCTCGTGGGTGAATCCGGGTGTGGCAAAAGCACGATTGCTTTTGGGATCGTTAATTTCCTCGGACCCAACGGCAAGATTGTCGATGGAAGTATCCGCTTTCAGGGAAATGAACTCGCGGGCAGGTCACAGGAGGAACTCAAGGATCTGCGGGGTGACAGAATTGCCATGGTGTTTCAGGATCCCATGCAAGCGCTCAACCCCTCGGTACGGCTCGGCGACCAGCTTACGGAGGTCCTAACTTGTCACCATAGAGACATATCACGTGAACAGGCCCGGGAACGATCGATCCAGATGCTTAGACGGGTTCATATGCCCGATGTCGAGAATGTGATGATCCGCTATCCTCATCAGATTTCCGGCGGGCAGCAACAGCGGGTCGTCATTGCCATGGCAATGCTCAATAACCCGGCCCTTCTTATCATGGATGAGCCCACAACAGCGCTGGACGTCACCGTGGAGGCTGCTGTACTGGATTTGCTCGAAGAACTGAAAAGGGATTTCAATGCCGCGAATGTTTTCATTACGCACAACCTCGGGGTGGTTGCCCGGGTAAGCGAGTATCTCTGTGTCATGTATGCCGGACAGATGGTAGAGAGTGGCCCTGTGGGCGAGATTTTTCGAGATCCACGTCACCCTTACACCATGGGACTGTTGGCATGCCTGCCTCGTCTTGGAGAGAGCAAACTAGAGTCCCTGCTGGAGCCCATTCGGGGCCGTGTGCCACCACCAGCGGAACGACCAAACGATGAGTGTATCTTCGCCCCCCGGTGCGATTATGCGACGGATGAGTGCCGAAAGGCACGACCCGGTTTTACGAAAATAGTGCCCGAGCATATGGCTCGCTGTATCTACGCTCTTGAGATTGGAAGTCGATCGTCAACCTCAAAAAGGCGGCGCAAAGTTGAGGAAACCCTGGCCCAGCGTGAGCCTCGTACGGAGGATCTGCTCCGATTTGAGGGGCTCAAAATCTACTATCCCGAGGAATCGAACTCGGTAGTCAGTCTTTTTGGCCTGGGTGAAAAGAAGTTCGTGAAGGCCGTAGATGACGTGAGTGTTAGGGTCGCCAAGGGCAAGACGCTCGGTGTCGTTGGTGAGTCAGGTTGCGGTAAGTCGACCTTGGTCAAGGGACTCATCGGCCTGGAGCCTGTGACCGATGGTAATGTGGAGTTTCTGGGTTTTGACGCTACTCGTCCGGTTTCGGTGCGTGATACAAAACTGATTCAAGAAATGCAGATGGTGTTCCAAAATCCCGACTCGACCCTCAACCCTTCCTTCTCCATTGGCACACAGATCTCCCGGCCGATCAGAAGATTCAAGACCGTACCCAAGAATCAGGTCAAGAGCGAGGTCATAAGGCTCCTCAAGGCGGTCCGTCTCCCTCCCACTTTCTATGACCGTCTCCCTCGACAACTCAGTGGCGGAGAAAAACAGCGAATCGGTATTGCCCGTGCCCTGGCCAGCCGACCCGACCTGATCATCTGTGATGAGCCGGTTTCAGCCCTCGATGTGTCAGTCCAGGCAGCCGTGATTAATCTCCTCTTGGAAATCCAACAGGTATTCGGCTCATCGATGATTTTTATTGCGCACGACCTGAGCGTCGTCCGCTTTTTCTCCGACGACATCGCGGTCATGTATCTGGGGCAGATCGTGGAAATCGGCCCAGCCGAAGCAATCTATGCCCCGCCTTACCACCCCTACACCGAAGCTCTGCTATCGGCGGTTCCCATCCCGGACCCGGATGCGGAACAGAAAGAGATTCGCCTCAGTGGCAACGTTCCCAGCGCCCTCCACCCGCCGTCGGGATGCCGTTTTCACACTCGATGTCCCCGGAGGCGAGAAATGCTGCCTGATGATGGGAGAATCTGCGAAATGGAGGCTCCCCCCTGGCGAGCTTCAGAGAGCGGTCATCGGATACTTTGCCACATCCCTCTGGAAGAATTGGAAAAAGTGGAACCGGTTGTTCATTCCGCTGCCGCATAGGATCTGGGGCCCTCGAATCTGTTGTCTCTATTTCCGCCTAAGAAGTCGTCTGATTCGCGCCGAGGTAAAGAAATTGGAGTAGGTCGTCACGGAATTACATCCCCCAAAGCTCTAAAGAACGAAACTCGAGATCTCGAATCCTGATTGACAGAATGCGACCTTCGTGATATCCATCCAGCGAGCGTAATCAGAAAGTGGGAGGGATCCCAAATGAAAGCGAAGCAAATTATGATCCTTTCCATCCTGCTCCTCCGTGTGCCACAGTACTACGAGGCGATGGCCTTCCCCCCCTAACCTCGAATCTGATGCAACCAAAACCAAGACGTGGCAACAGGATGAGCTTCTCCTTAGGTCGGATTCCTCGTCGCCAAGAGAATCCCATCTAGGAAGCGATTTTTCGGCTCAGATCTGGCCAATAACTCCGCTATCTCATCGGATAACACCCCGATAATTGGCTCGAAACCGGAGGCGGCTGTCATGGCGTTTCTAGGAAAACTCCTTGACGTGAATTTGACTGAAGGCAGAACCACCATTTCAGGACTACCAGATAAGCTTGTTAGGAAGTTTCTATTGGGTCGCGGGTTAAACGCGTGGCTCTTATATCAGAACGTTGGAGAGGAAGTCCGCCCCTTGCGACCAGAGAACATCCTGCTTCTCAGCTGCGGGCTTCTCACCGGCACGGTAGTCCCTGCCTCTTCCAGGCTCCACGTGAGCTCCAAGTCACCCCTCACGGGCCTCATGGGAAGTTCCAATGTGGGCGGCAACTTTGGCGCCGAACTGCGATTGAACGGCTTTCAATCCATCCTCATCCGCGGCCGGGCTAAGAGACCTGTCTTTCTGTGGATTCACGATGGGGTTGTTGAAATCATGGATGCCAGTTCCCTGTGGGGCCTCGACACGTGGGAATCGGAAAAACGGTTGAAAAGCGATTTAAAGGATGGATGTCTAAGAGTCATGGCCATTGGGCCGGGTGGAGAGAATTTGGTTTCCTTTGCCTGTATAATGGCTAATGATGATCACGCTGCTGGACGTACGGGTATGGGCGCTGTCATGGGATCGAAGAACCTGAAGGCCATCGCAGTTAGAAGTCAAGAGAAACGGCTACTGACAGACGTCTCGAGCGCTTCCATCGTAAAGAGCTACATCCATAAAATCAAAACGTCCCCCCGGTTTCAACATGTTGCCACCTACGGCAGTGTCGGTGATATCCAATGGACCAATGAGATGGGCATACTGGCCACCCGGAATTATAGGGAAACACAGTTTGAACATTTCCATCAAATCGACGGTCAGAAGATTCAGAAGTATGTGACACGCTTAAAAAGCTGCTACCGGTGTCCTGTCCATTGTAAGGCAGACATAACGATCAAGCATGGAAGATTCAAGGGCACGGACGGGACAAGGCCTGAGTTTGAGTCTGCTGTCGCTCTGGGGTCAAAATGCGGGCTGGATAACACAGAGGCATTGATGTATTTATGCGATCTTTGTAGTCGTTTGGGGATCGACAGCATATCCACGGGTAGCGTCATCGCTTTTGCCATGGATCTTTATGATCGAGGAATTCTGACTCGGAAAGACACCGGTGGGACCGATTTGATCTGGGGAAACCAGGCGGCCATGGAAATGCTTATTCATCAAATCGTGCGCCGGGAAGGTTTGGGAGGGATTCTGGCGTATGGGGTGCGCGATGCAGCCCGAATCATCGGCAAAGGATCCGAGAGATTTGCCTACCATGCAAAGGGTTTGGAGCTCACGGCTTATGACCCTCGCGGATTGCTAGGAACAGCACTTGGATATGCGGTGTCCCCAAGGGGAGGGGATTTCACCAGTACATACGCGACAGCCGAGTATCGATGGTCCCCGGAAAGGGCAGAGAGAGAACTCGGCAACCGGGAAGCCGTCGATCGACTGTCTCCCGAAGGTAAAGGTGCATTGATAAGAAGGGCCTCGATCGTTAGCGTCGTGCTTGATTCGTTGGGCCTCTGCAAGGTTCCTCCCTTGACCCTTATGGTTGATTTCAGTCTGAAGAATGAAGCGGCTTTGATGGCCTCCCTGACTGGATGGGAGGTGGATTCTGAAGACCTGCTGCATATTGGAGAGAGAATCGTCAACGTGGAGCGGCTTTTTAATGTGAGGAACGGTGCCGACGTAGAGGATGACAGGATTTCCGAAAAATTCACTAAGGAGGCCATTGCCGAGGGCCCTGCGGAGGGGCATACTGTTCAGCTACAGCCCATGCTAAAGGATTTCTATGGCGCCATGGGATGGAATGAAGCCGGATATCCTTCGGAAGAAAAACTCAAGGCTCTCGATTTGTTGGATGTCGCCGTGATGGTCAGGAGGCATAAGGTAAAGGCGGGACATAAGAGACAAGGAGCGCCCCAACCATATCTCCCCGCTACGAATGGCCCTTTAACGATTGAAAACGGAAAGGAACGTAAACGTGCGAGAAGATCACACTAATCGACCATCCCTCTCATTTCTCTCCGGGGAGGACAAACGTCGTATCCAGCAGGCCGCGCTTCAAATCCTTGGGCACACTGGGATGGAGATTCTCCACGAGGAAGCCATTAATCTCCTTAAAAATGCGGGATGCTCGATAGGGGACTGGAGCATTGTCCGAATCCCTGAGGCATTGGTCAAGGAGGCTCTCCAAACTGCTCCTCACGAGATTCAGGTATATGACCGAGAGGGCAAACCCTCGATGAATCTCGGCGGGTACCGGTCCTATTTTGGAACGGGCTCTGATCTTCTGTACACAATCGATGTGGAGACACAGCAGCGAAGGCGGTGTGTCCTCGAGGATGTTCGTCTTGCTGCGAGACTCTGTGATGCGCTTCCCAATATCGACTTCATCATGTCGTTTTCCAATCCCTCGGATGTACCTCCCCGGCATGCCTATCTCCGGGGTTTCCAGGCCATGGCTGAGGAGTCTCAGAAGCCGATCGTTTGTACTGCCGAAGGTCGCGATGATCTGCGGGAGATGTGGGAAATTGCCAAGATCCTGAGGGGCGAGGAGGAATCTCTCCGGGTGAAACCGTATTTCATCCACTATGCGGAACCGATCAGCCCGTTAAGACAGGCCTTTCCGGGCATTGACAAACTGCTTTTCTCTGCAGAAAGGAGAATTCCCGTGGTCTATTCGCCGGCTCCTATTTCTGGATCTACGGCGCCTATCACGATTGCTGGGCATGTGGCCCAGGGGCTGGCAGAATGCCTCTGCGGTATCGTGATCCATCAGTTGAAGGAGAAGGGGGCACCGATCATCATGGGAGTGGGGCCTGCCGTCCTGGATATGGTAACGGGAGAGTGTTCCTACAACGCCCCAGAATATTACCTCTCATACATGGCTGTAGTGGAGATGAGCCATGTCTACGACCTGCCTTCTTGGGGATACGCTGGCACAAGCGACTCTCAGATTCCTGATGGTCAAGCGACATTTGAGGCCGGCTTGATAACGTTCCTCGCGGCCATCGGAGGCGCCAACCTGAATCATGATGTGGGGTATCTCGATTTTGGTCGCACCGGAAGCCTGGAAATGGTGGTCATCATGGATGAGGTCATCGACCAGGTCAAAAGACTCCTTCGGGGTATTCCTGTAGACAACGAAACGTTAGCACTGAATGTGATCCATGAAGTCGGTCCCGGGGGCCATTTCCTCACCGAAGACCATACTGCAAGGCACATCCGCACGACCCAGTGGCGACCTACCCTGATCAGCCGCGACGGCTATGATCGTTGGAAGGAGTCGGGCGCTCTCACTTTGAGAGAGAGGGCGAGGAAGAAACTGTCAAGAATCCTTGAGAGTCACAAGCCCTGCCCTTTGCCGATCGATAAGACTCAAAGCATCAATAGCCGAGTGGAGCAATTTCGGTGATGGTGCGACGAAGAGTACTAACATGAGAAACATCTCTCTTCTCTGTCCTATGTCTCTTCTGCTTCCGAAGTGAGCCTTTCGGGGTTCGCAGTTGGGGAATCATTTCCCCTTCCTGCTCACCCTCGAAGGGTGCCCCACTTCTCCCGCAAGGTCGCTCCTTGACAACAGTGTTCACAAGAACTCAGGCTCCCCAAATTCTTTTCTTGACAAAGAGAACGTTCTGATATATGAAACGAGTACTCTATAGAGAGAAAAAGCGATACGCGACAAGTTCTGGGAGTTTCGGTGAACAGTGCAGGGCCGCTTGCTAAGGACTGAAATCTGGGAAACCGTGTCCACAACAGCGTGTAGGTCAGGAGGGAATCAATGAGTAACGAGGTAATCAAAATCCATCATTTGGCTGAGATCGCATCCGAGGACCGGGACCGAATTCTGAAAAGGGGCTTGGTAGAGGCAGAGTCTGTGATCAAGGATGTGGAAGAAATCATCAACAACGTTCGCAGGCGAGGTGATCAGGCTCTCGTGGAGTATACCAAAAAGTTCGAGGACATCGATATTCCTCTGGGCGGGATTGGCGTGAGTTCTGAAGAAATCAAGGAAGCCTACAATAGTATTGAGGCCCGAGTTGTCAAGGCCATCGAGACCCTGACGGGTAACGTCCGGCGTTTCCATGAAGCCCAAGTCCCCCGGAAGATGTGGGCCATGGAGATTTCGCCGGGTCTCATTGGTGGACAGATATCCATACCCATCGAGAGGGTGGGATGTTATGTACCTGGAGGGCGGGGTTGGTTTCCTTCAGCGGTCATGATGTCTGTCTGTCCGGCTAAGGCTGCAGGAGTGAAGGATGTAATCGTTTGTACCCCGGCTGCTCCTGGGGGGAAAGTGAATCCCGGGACCCTTGTAGCTTGCGATATTGCCGGCGCAGATCAGGTCTACCGAGTCGGGGGTGCCCACGCCGTCGCGGCCATGGCCTACGGCACCGAGACCATTCCGAGGGTTTCTAAAATCACTGGTCCCGGCAGCAAATGGGTTCTCGCCGCCTTCCGGCTCCTCCAAGGGCAGGTGGCCATTGGGACCGCGGCGGGCCCTGGTGAAGGTTTGATTGTGGCTGACGATAGTGCCAAACCCTCTTATGTGGCCGCGGACATAATCATTCAGGCAGAACACGGTGTCGACTCGACTGGAGTGCTGGTTACCTCCTCTGAGCGCTTAGCAAGACAGGTCCAGGAACTGGTCAGAGCGCATATAGAACAACTGGATGAACAGCATAAGCATTTTGTAAAAGAGTCTCTTCGCAAATATGGAGCCATCATCGTCACCAAGACCCATGAGGAGGCCATCGCTTTTGCCAATGAGTATGCCGCTGAGCACCTGGAGATTCAAACCCGTGAACCCATGCATGATATGCTAAAGATTAGGAACGCCGGGGGGATCTATGTTGGTCACCATGCTCCCCTCAGCACGGGATGCTTCGGTTCCGGGCCAAACCATGTGCTTCCAACGGGCCGGCAGGCAGTGGTCGAGGGTGGCCTTTCTACCGCTCACTTTCTGAAGGCCGTCACATTCGAATTCTTCTCGGAAGATGGATTGGCCCATCTTAAGGATGCCATGACCACGCTGGCCGACTATGAAGGCTTTCCTGCGCACAGGAATGCTATCCTGGAACGGTTCAGGGAACAAGCCCTCCGAGAGAACATGCCTATGCATCCTCATGAGGGTCACTTGTGACTCTTTAGGAGGGCGAATTGCTTCACGCAAGGCCAGTTGGTTATCGCGGAGGGCCGATCCGCATGCAGATTATCTGAGGTAGCCAGGAGAGGTATGATCTTCCTGGAAAACTTCAAGAAGGGGGGTGATCGAAAGCTGACCGAAACGCTATGTTTAGGTGGGAATGAAGAGTGAAAATTAGATCAAATCTATGTATGGGAGGAGAGAATAATGAAAGCAAGCAAATCTTCGGTAATCATCTGTTCAATAGCTCTGTTGGTTTTCGGAGTGGTACCCAAGGCGATTTGTAAGCAACTGACCTTTGGAATGACCACGCGGGACGCCACACCTCCTTATGCTCGGGCGATGATTTATGGTGCTGAAAGGAAAGCAAAGGAATTGGGAGTGAAAATAGTTGTAAAAGACTCTGCCAATGATGTGCTAAAACAATTAGATCAGATGGATAGTTTTCTCGTGATGGGTGTGGACGGATTCATCTTTGAGGGAACTATAGATACCGCGGCGGTTATTCCAGGAATCAAGAAATTTAACGAGCGCAACATTCCAATCATGGCAATGGATAATTGTCCGGAAGGTGGACACGTGGACTTGTGGATCTCGTTTGACATCGTCGAGTCGTCCAAAAAGGCTGCCGAGTACTTTCTCAAGGGAATCAAAGAAAACCATGGCGAAAAGATCCCTGAGGGCGTTGTGATAGAGATTACAGGAGCTCTTGGAGACGCGTTTACCAACGAGTGCACCGAGGGTTTTCATTCGGTAATCGACAAATACAAGCAGCTTACTGTAGTCCAGGGCGAGGGCAAATGGAACAATATTGATTCCTTCGAGCGAACCAGCGACTTGCTTATGCGCCATAAGGGAAAGGTCGTGGGGATTTACGTCCAGACTCCGGACATCATGGCTCCTGGTGTTGTCCGGGCAATCGAGCAGGCAGGTTATGACCCTGCCAGATATTCGATAACTGGGATCTGCATGGGGCCTGAAGGGAGAGACCTGATAAAGGCCGGTAAAGTACACGCGATAGTTGGACAGCCGGCACTAATAGCGGGGGAGCTCTCTGTCCAGTATCTTTATGACCTTCTGCAAGGCAGAGAGATTCCTAAGATCGGTGATACGGTTGTGAAAGAGGGTACACTATGGTCCCCTGCGAAGGTACTCCCGAATCCTCGATGTGAAGGGGCATTTATGATGCTGAATGCACCGGTGGTTCCTTTTGATGCGAAACCGGATGACCCACGCCTTTGGGAGAACATATTAACAAAGTAGTTTATTCTATTAAGAGACAACCTTGTTTCTATCCAGGCATACTATTCCGGTATGCCTGGATAGAGCACGGAAGAAACCCTATTCTTTTATAAATCCTACCTGTTGGCATTAATGGTCGAGGCATGACGATGGTGTATGTGTATTAAGATCTCTCATCCAATGAACGCTCTTGTTGGTTTTAAAGGACAATCCTGTATTTCTCAGATTGCTCCCACATTATTTGATTGTGATGGGGAGGCTTACTATGACTGATTCAAAGCTGAAGAATGCGATGGAAGAATCTAAAGATAGTGTTATTTTGCAGCTCTTCGATATTACCAAGTTATATCCAGGTACACTGGCTTTACACAACGTTAGCATGGAGGTTAGAGCAGGGGAGGTTCACGGTATAATCGGTAAGAATGGAGCAGGCAAAACTACCTTGATGGGCATCATATCTGGGATTGTTAATCCAACAGAAGGCGACATATTTATCGGAAGTAAACATTTCAAATCATTATCGAGGGCAAGAGCAAAAAAAGAAGGGGTTTCAATAGTCACTCAGGAACCCCAGCTCATACCTGATTTTACTGTTGCGGAAAATCTTTTTACTCCTGACTTTATTTGCACTTGGGGCAAACGTATTCATTGGAGGGAAATCTATTCTCGAGCGGAACAGATAATAAACAGAGCCAATCTTAATATGAATGTAAGAGCAAGAGCCAGCGATCTCACAATAAGTGAACAACAGATTGTTTTGGTTCTTAAGGCCTGCTATATAGAGAATTCGCAAGTCATTATATTGGATGAAGTTACAGCTTCACTTTCACAGAAAGACCAAAGGTTCTTGTATAGTATTATTCGGGCTCAACAAGGCGCAGGAAAGGCAGTACTATTTATATCTCATCGGTTGGCGGAGATATTGGAAGTTTGCGATCGCGTTTCCGTCTTACGGGATGGCAGGTTGATTGCTACCCAGGAGCGATCAGCTCTGGATGAAGAGAAGCTTTCCTATTACATAATAGGAAAAGGTTATGACGAGTTCAGGAAATTTGGTTATTCAGAGGAGTCTGTCAGAAAGCATGCAGAAGAAGAGGTGATTTCTATCGAAAACCTCACAAGGGCGGGAGCTTTTCATGACATAACTTTCCACTTACATAAAGGGGAAATACTGGGCTTGGCCGGTCTGAGGGGGAGCGGACGGACTGAAATATTGAAGACCATTGCGGGAATAGATCATCCCGACGGGGGAATCATAAGGGTAGGAAAACAGGAGAAGAGACTTGCAAGCCCATCACACGCCCTAAGAAACGGGATTGTATATTTACCAGAGGACAAGGATAACGAAGGGCTGATCGAAATCCTAAGTGTGACAAAGAATTTAACCCTATCCTCACTGAATTCTCTGATGAGAGGATTGTTAATTGACAGGAAAGATGAAGAGAAAGTCGCCGATGCTCTTATAGATACATTATCCATACAGACTCCTTCTACCGAACAAGAAGTGAGATATTTGAGTGGAGGAAATAAGCAGAAAGTCGTCGTAGGGAAAATCCTCGCCGCTAATCCCCGGGTTTTTCTGTTAGATGAGGCAACAAAGGGGATAGACATCGCTGCGAAGAGAACCATTTTGGGTATAATCAGGGAGAAACTTACAGAGTCTGCAGGGATCATTCTGACGTCCCCGGGTTTGGAAGATCTGATGTTGGTCTGCGATCGCGTTTTGGTTCTCTATGAGGGTGCGATTATTCGAGAGTTCTCCAAAGAGGAGTTTGCGGAAGGAGATATATATCTGGCTATGCAGGGCGTCAGAAAGAGGCAGTCGGTTTTAACATCTTAAGCTAAACGTGTAGTAGAGTGCATTAGTCAACCAGTAAAAGAAGCAAATCAGCAGATTTTCAAAAGCTTAAATAATTAAGAGGAGGTAATCGTGTCGAGAGTAATGCATATCGAGTTATTTTTGCTGGACAATTTGATTTGGGTGATTTTATGCGGTTTTTTTCTCATTAATGTATTTGTAACTCCCAACTTCTTAATATATGATAATATCATTAACATATTCTATCATTCTGCTATTCTGAGCATGCTGGTCTTGGGACAGGGCTTGATACTATTAACCGGCAATATTGACCTCTCCATTGAATCTACTCTAGCTTTCGCTCCCGCTATTGCAATGTTGCTTTCGACAAAATGGATTCCGGGTCTCGATCCTGTAACTACTATCTTTATGACACTCGCTGTGGGTGCACTGATAGGGCTTTCCAATGGCTACGTTGTTACAAAGGGTGGGATAAACTCGTTTATACATACACTTTCCATGTTAATAATATTAAGAGGTGTGACGTTGTTCCTCGTTCCATTCGCGATTTATCAGCTCGATAAAGTGTACATTTTCTTGGGAAGTGCAAGAACAGTCGCTAATATACCAGTGGCCGTTTTCTTGATGCTGGCAATTTTTTTGTTCTTAAATTTCGTATTGAAAAGCACGCCTTTTGGGCGCTTTTTGCTAGCTACTGGGGGAAATCCACGGGCAAGCTTTATTTCCGGAGTTAATACGGATCGTATGGTAATCTATGCGTTTGTCCTTAGCGGTTTGCTGGCTGCGATAGCTGGACTTTTAGCCGCTGGCAGGCAAGATGCCATTAACAATACCATGGGCAAAGATATGGTTCTCTTATCTTTCGCTGGCGCCATCCTAGGGGGAGCTAGCCTCTTTGGTGGAAGGGGCACGCCACTGGGTATGCTGGGGGGAGCTCTTCTTCTGGGCACAATCAGTAACTCTTTGACACTTGTGGGAATAAATGTGTTCCTTCTATACGCCTGCTATGGTGTGCTCATTTTTGTTGCAGTTGTCTTGGATAGAGCTAAAGTCAAGCTACGAGAACTGTTGTTTCATAGAGAAAGCATTAGAAAACTCAAGGTTTCCTCATTAGAACCCGCATGAGGGGGCTCATGAGACATATCTCTGGTCTCCTTTTTGTCAACTCCTGTACTGACAGCCGGAGTTGTTTTTCAGAATTCCTTATGCGTTCCGATTTCTCTTGAAACTCCTGGCTACCTTTTACAGTTTTGGGAAGGGAACCAGATGAATCTGCCAACAGTGATGAATGCCGTACGATTCTATGGTGCTCGGGATCTTCGCTTTGAGCGGGTTCCTCGACCGGCAGGTCCTGGGACCAATCAGGTAAAGGTTCGAGTTGAAGCTGCAGGAATTTGCGGTTCGGATCTTCACGTCTATGAAACTGGTCATTATGTTACGCAGATTCCTGTGATCATGGGTCATGAATTTGCGGGGACCGTCATAGACGTAGGAGATGGCGTTCAGGGACTTGGGCATGGAGACCATGTTATTGGCGATTCCCGGATCTTCTGTGGCCGATGCCGGTCGTGCCAAAAGGGCCAGCCTAACCTCTGTGCGAGTCTTGGGTTTCTTGGTGAGGTTTGCGATGGTGCCTATTCCGAAGAGATTACTGTGAATTCGTCTTCTCTTGTTCGGATAGGGGACGGAGTGCCTTTCGAGATCGCTGCACTTGCGGAGCCCACATGCGTGGCGCTTCACGCCTTCCGGATGGCCCGGATTGAGGAATCCCGTCGAGTGCTTATCCTGGGGGCTGGTCCTATTGGGGCGCTAATTCACACGGTTTTGATGATAAGAGGTGTGTCAGATATTCATGTCACAGATATTTCCGAGTATAGGCGCGGGGTGATCGCTCGGGTCGATGCTAACGCAGTTATCTCGAAGCCGCAGAATCAATATGACATTGTCTTTGAAACTACAGGTTCGTCCTCGGTGGTAGGCCAGGTACTACCGAATCATATCATCAAGGGAGGGGAACTTATTATGGTAGGCCTTTTCAGACGGCTCACACCCTTTGATTTTAACCAGATCGTGGAAAGCGAGTGGGTGGTTAAAGGATGCTCTGCCTTTTCAACAGAACTGCCTGAGGCCGTGCAGCTGCTGGAAAAACACCGGCAACGGTTCGAACACATCGTTAGTCACAAAATACCACTACAAAAGTTTCAACAGGCCTTTGATGTTCTCCTCTCACCCGAAAAGACGGCCATGAAGATCGTTTTCACACCCGGAACGATCAAGGTGTGAAGATGCCGAGAGCCTGTGGATTCTTTCGTGGATCTCCTAGAGTTGGTTCCAATAACCATCGATTTACTGGCTTTTGCCAGAATCAAAGAGCGGCAAGAGTGATTGAAACCGATGCATTCTCTTTGGATCTGGCTCTAGGCCGACAAAAAATCCGTCTTATTGGAGGAAATAGGAGACATGAATTCATATAGGGAGACGATATGGCTCTACTCTCGTCCGTCAGAAAGGCATTGAAAATTTTGGAAACCTTTTCTGCGAATCAGCCAGAACTGGGCGTCACAGAGATAAGCAGAATTTTGAATTCACATAAGAGCTCAATTGCCAGAATTTTGACCACCTTGGTATCGGAAGGTTTCGTGGAAAAAAGCCCTCATACAAGCAAATATCGGCTTGGTCTGAAATTGGCTGATCTGGGGAGTCGGGTCTTGGGTCGCTATGATTTGCACGGCCATGCGGACCCATACATGGAAGCATTGGCTCGAGAATTAGGGGAGATCATCCACCTTTCCGTTCTTGATAAACACGAGATTGTTTACATTGATAAAAAAGGAGAGGGACAAACCCTGACCGTGGCCACGAAAATCGGCGGAAGAAATCCTGCGCATGCATCCGCAATGGGAAAGATCCTTTTATCCGGACTTTCGCAGAAAGAACTGGCTGATCTGCTTGCGATTGGCCCTCTCGTTCAGTGCACCGTCAACACCATTACAGACGTACCAAAGCTCCTAGGAGAAATTGAGCAGGTCAGAAAACAGGGATTCGCGGTAGACGACGAGGAAAGCTTCCCAGGGATCAGGTGTGTGGCCGCTCCTGTTTATGACAGCAAAGGAAAGCCTATTGCAGCCATAAGCGCCACGGTTCCAACACAGAGGATGGGAAAGCAGAGAATGAATGAGATCCGGGAGAAGGTCGTCAAAGCCGCTCGACTGATTTCTGAGCGGATCGGAATGAGTGGGCTGGGAGGGTGATATGTCAGTACAACGCAGTACGAGAGAGCACGGGCCAAAAGAGCAGATTCTTCTTTCGGGCAATCAGGCAATAGCTCGGGCGGCTGTCGAGGCGGGTGTAAGCCTGGTCACGGGTTATCCAGGAACACCGAGCACCTATGTGATCGAGGACTTGCTTCGGACTCCAGATTTGGGGTTTCGGGTGGAATGGTCCATCAATGAAAAAGTGGCTTTTGAGCTCGCCACCGGGGTTTCCTGGGCCGGACTGAGAAGTCTGGTCACCATGAAAATGTCAGGTCTCAATGTGGCCGCGGACAGTTTTCTTTCCGTGCAGTACAGTGGGGCCACGGGAGGGTTGGTGCTCTACGTTGCCGACGATCCGAATGTCTACTACGGCATGGTGGAGCAGGACTCACGGCATTATGCTCGACTGGCCGTCGCCCCAATGTTGATGCCAGCGACACCACAGGAAGCTCTAGACTTCACTCGGTTTGCCTTTACGCTCTCTGAACAGATCGGTCGCCCCGTAATGATTCAGGGGACCACGACGCTGGCCAACACCTACGAGCTTGTAAACCCAGGGCAAATAGAGTCAATCCAGAGAGAACCGTCTTTTGAATTCAACATCGCCAAGTACGCGAAAGCCGGTGCAGCGGCATGTGTGATTCAACACCAGGATACACTTAAGGCTCTAGAGCGGTTTGGGATCTTGACCGAGGACCTCAACCCTCTTTCTGTTAATGGGAGTAAGATTGGGGTCATCGCTACAGGGGTTACCTGGAACTACCTGCAAGAGGTACTGCACCGTTACAGATTGAAGCCTTCCACACTGAAGGTTGGCGTGGCCCATCCATTGCCCACCAAGAAGATAGAGGCTCTTCTCTCGAAGGTCGACACCGTTGTTGTCTTGGAAGAACTAGAGCCGTTCATAGAGGAAACCGTCATGGCCCTCAATGGGAAGATGGACCATCGTGTGGAGGTGATCGGCAAGATTCACGGACCCCTGTCACGGACAGGTGATTACGACGTTGACGTGGTGGCTTCGGCCCTAGGCGAGGTTTACAGGGAAGGAATTCCGCAGTCCCAAACCGCGAGAGGTGTCTCTGAGCAGGCCCAAGACCTGAAAGTCAAGCGTCTCAACACGTTTTGTGTTGGTTGTCCCCATCGCGCCACCTACTATGCACTGAATCAGGCGATTGAAAAGCTGGGATATAAGAAGCATGAGGTGATCATCACCGGGGATATTGGCTGTACGATCTTGGGAATGAACGAACCGTTTCAATCGTGTTGGACAGAGATTTCGATGGGGTCGAGCATCAGCCTCGCCCAGGGGTTCAAATATGCAGGGATCAAGACGCCTGTGGTGGCCACCATTGGTGATGGAACCTTTTTCCATGCGGGTATTCCGGCTCTCCTGAATGCCTCTCATAACAAGACCAACCTGACAGTCATCATCCTTGATAACCATTGGGCATCCATGACGGGGATGCAGCCTCACGTGGGAAGCGGCGACCCCTCCTACGCCGAGGAGAAGCAGGTGATCATGGTCGAAGGAATTGTGAGGGCTTCAGGAATCGAAAATGTCTGGAGAGTCAACCCTTATCAGACAAAAAGAATGATTGAGACTGTAATGGATGCCGTCTCCTCTCCGGAGATCTCCGTAATTATCTCTGATGCAGAGTGCGCCATTCAGAAAAGGCGAAGAAAAAAGGGAGGAGGTTTTTTGAAAGTCAAGCCAGAAAAGTGTGTTGGCCTCGAGGCTTGTGAGCATTCGTGCATAGAGGTACTGGGGTGTCCGGCTCTGGGGCGCAGTGAAGACGGAAAGGCATTTATCGACCCCAGCATTTGTACAGCCTGCGGTCTCTGTCACCACGTGTGTTCCTACGGAGCCATCTGAGACGACATTACTTCCACGTCCAGAGGATTCTCTTATGAAACAGTACGATTTGGTTTTATCCGGTTTGGGCGGGCAAGGCGTCATGACGATCTCCCAGGTTCTTGCGGCGGCGGCTTTGCGGGAAAACGTCGATGTAAAACTCTTTGAGGGGACTGGTATAACCCAGAGGGGCGGTGGGGTTTTCAGCTTTGTGAGGTTTGGCGGAGCTTACAGCCCTAAAATCCCCGTAGGAGAGGCCGATGCGATCATCTGTCTTGAGATTTCAGAGATCGCAAGCGTCATAAGCTACCTGAAGCAACAAGGACGGGTTTGGACGAATACTGGAAAAATCCACGGATACTATACCAAGCTCCGCCCAGAATCGTACCCGGCCCGGGAAGAGATCGAGGCCATGATTCGATCAAGAACCTCTCATCTCCATATGCTTCCCGCCGACAAACTCGCGCGGGAGGCTGGATCACCTCAGGCGGTCAATATGGTGCTGCTGGGCGCTTTTTCCAGTGGCAACTCCCTGCTGAAGAGGGAGTCCATCACGTGGGCGATTGAAGAGACGAACAAGAGGTTTGCCCAGGCAAACCTGGAGGCCTTCCGGAAAGGATACGAGTTTGCGAAAAACGAGGAAGGTGTTTGATGAGGGAAGACATTTTTGATTCCTTCTTTACGCCTGAAGGGGTGGTCTTTCTGGGATCGATCAAGCCGGGAAAGATCGGCTATGAGATTCTGAAGAGTATGAATGAGGGGGGCCATGAGGGTAAGGTCTATCCTGTTAATCCTTCGGGGGGCGAGGTTCTAGGATACCCTGTCTGGACGACCCTTTCAGAACTCCAGGAAAGGGCTGACCTTGCTGTTATTTCGCTTCCCCAGCGAGCGGTTGGGGATACCATTGTCGAATGTGGTAAGAAGGGCATCAGGGCCGCTATCATCATTTCCTCTGGGTTCTCCGAGGTCGGAAACCGTGAAGCAGAGAATGATCTTGTAGCCGTGGCAAAGAAGTCGGGGGTCCGTGTTATCGGTCCAAATTGTGCCGGGTTGATGAACCCCTGGATCCGACATTTTCCGAGCATTGAAGTCCGTGCCCTTCCGGGGCATACGGCCTTTGTGACCCAGAGTGGAGCTTTTGGTGGGGCAACTCTCGGCCTCGCTGAGGAGCGGGGCTTCGGGTTCAGTAAATTCGTTTCTTATGGGAATCGATGCGATGTGGGAGAGATCGAACTGCTCCCCTATCTGGCCGACGATCCCCAGACACGGGTCATTGTCCTTTACATCGAAGGAATTGACAGGGGACGCGAATTTTTGCGCGTTGCGCAAACTGCCAGCAGAAAGAAACCGGTGGTGGCGATTAAGTCTGGTCGAACGCAGGCAGGTACGAGGGCGGCTTCTTCTCACACGGGGACCCTTGCCGGAATTGATCAGATCTATGACGCCGCTTTTCGGAAGGCGGGGATCATAAGGGTGGAGGGAATTGAGGAGATGTTTGACCTCTGCCAGGCCCTCTCCCAATGTCCCTTGCCCCAAGGAAACCGTGTAGCAATCGTAACCAATTCAGGGGGGCCAGGAATCCTGGCCGCAGATCAGGCGGAGCGGCTTGGTTTGGACGTGGCCGAGCCGTCACATTCTCTTCAAGAGAGTCTGAAGGCAGGCCTCTCTCCGCATGCTTCACTGAAAAATCCGATTGATCTAACCGTCGAATCTGGTTACGAGGAATACCGCACGGCCCTGGAGCATGTGCTTTCCGAGTATGATGCGGCCGTCGCGATCAATGTGGCAACGCCCTACCTTGACTCCAACGGTATCGCCCGAGGGGTGATCGATGCGTCCGAAAAATGCGGAAAGCCGATCATCACGAATTTTATGGCGGGGCGTATTGTCCGCAAAGCCCTTCGTCTGCTCGATGAGGCGGGGATCGTTCATCTGGCCACAGGGGAACGATGTTCCTTTGTCCTATCCAAATTGGCGGAACGAAAAAGAATCCTTGAAAGGATAGACGTTGCATCCCTCGATTGAAAAGGCAAAGGAGCAGGGACGGCATCTGTTAGAACCCGAAGCCCTTGGGCTCCTGCAGGATCATGGGATCGCCGTTCCAAGACACGCAGTCGTCCGTGCAGAAAACGAAGTCCTAGAAGCAGCAGACGGTTTCGGGTGGCCTGTTGTCATGAAGATCGTGTCTCCAGATATCCTTCACAAGACCGAATCTGGCGGTGTTATCCTCAACATCCAGAATGAGAAACAGGCGATTGATGCGTTTTCTCGGTTGACTTCCCTGCGGAGTGGGGGAGCTAGGGTTGAGGGATGTATTATCTACCCGTATCAGAGTCACGATTTGGAGTTCTCCGTAGGAATGCTGAGAGATCCTCAATTTGGTCCGGTTATCACGTTTGGTCTGGGTGGCGTATGGATCGAGGTGTTTCGTGACATTACCTACGGGATTGCTCCACTCTCCCATGAAGAGGCAGACGACATGCTTCAGTCCGTCCGGGCTCACTCGATTCTAGAGGGGATGCGCGGAAGGGCACCGGCAGATCGTCAGGCCCTCTGCGACCTGCTGGTTCGCCTGTCTCGGATGGCCATGAATGAGACAGCGATCCAGGAGATCGACCTCAACCCCATTTTCCAACTGGAACAAGGTTATTTTATCGCTGATGCGCGGGTCATTCTGTGAAAGGGCTAGGCCCAAGGACCAGACGAGGGACTACAAGAATCCCGGAAAGCGATGGAGGTAGAATGAGGGACATTCAAGGATTTCTTCGAAAGGGCGTCACAGAGATCGAACCCTATGTTCCGGGAAAGCCCATTGAAGAGGTTCAGGCCGAACTCGGGCTTTCGGAAATCGCAAAGATGGCTTCCAACGAGAATCCTCTGGGGCCCTCACCCAGAGCGGTGACGGCCATGGAGAGGGAACTGAGGAATGCCAATCTCTATCCGGAGGGACCGTGCACCTTACTCAGAAGGGAGATGGCGAAACGGCTAGGAATCGACGACGACATGCTTACCTTTTCAAATGGTGCTGACAACTGCATTCTCTTGGTGGGAAATGCCTTCATCAACGACGGGGATGAGGTCGTGATGGCGGATCCCACCTTTTTCGTTTACCAGACCGTCACGAAGATTATGGGAGGTCGTCCTATCTCTGTTAGACTAGAAAGCCATTCTCACGACCTCCAAGCCATGCGGAAGGCTATTGGCCCAAAAACAAAACTGGTCTTTATCTGCAATCCGAACAATCCGACCGGTACGATCGTAAGAAGGCGTGAATTTGACGATTTCCTCACCCGCTTGCCTGAGTATGTCATCCTTGTCTTGGATGAAGCCTATTTTGAGTTTGTGTCGGATGGAGATTACCCTGACGGTCTCGACTATATCAAACAGGGACACAATGTCATTTGTCTACGGACGTTGTCTAAGCTCTATGGCCTTGCCGGACTCAGGATTGGCTATGCCCTGGGATGCAAAGAGCTAATTGGTGCGTTGAATCAGGTGCGAGAACCTTTCCCGGTCTCTAGGATCGCCCAGGCAGGCGCTCTGGCAGCTTTGGAGGATAGCGAATTCACGGAAAAGGTTCTCAGGAACAATGAGGAAGGGTTAGTCTATCTATATGAGGAGTTCACGAAAATGGGCCTACCATACGTTCCCTCGCATACGAATTTTGTTTTTGTGGATCTGAAGAGGGATTCCAAGGAAGTCTTTGAAGCGTTGTTGAGGGAAGGTATCATCATCAGGCCCGGACATCTGTGGGGATGGCCCAATTTTGCTCGGGTCACAATCGGAACGATGGAGGAAAACCGGAGATTCATCGACGCGCTCAAGGGGGTGTAGGGTGGCAGAGGTAACCAGGGTTTTCACGTCCGGCAGCTCTTTTTTTCTCAAGTATATAAGATCTCAGAACACCGAAGGACGAGACATCTTCCGGGGAGCCGAGCGTCATGCTCCCGAATAGATACGATAGACAGCATCTGGACGCTTTCCTATTCTCTCAATGACATTCCCGGTGAAGAGACAGGACCGGTTCTTCGAATCTCGGTCTCAAGGACTTCAGCGGCGGTCTTGTCGAGGTTCTGCTGCATGGAGGAGGTTCTCGGCGAAGTCGTCTGGCCCATCTGGGCCGAGATTCTCTCACGAAACGAAGGTAACACCATGGAGGGGACTACTTTTGCACGAGATCTTCCGAGGTGGTCTTACCGGGTCCTTCTCTCAAGGATTCTTGTTATTTCCTCTATGACTTCGGGGGACTTTGGCTCGGGGGCGTGGGTGGCCAAGATTCCCTTAGCTTCTTGGTTGAGTCGATCATACAGGTCCAACTTTCCTGAATTGACCCATAAGTCGTACTGCATTCGGTCGAGCCGTTTGGGCTGATATTGGGCTTCCCGCCAATTCTCAAAGGTATGGTCAT